>Ga0256404_1000942_pt1 | contig 73777 bp, 62 predicted proteins | sample RumenRJG_01DNA_FD_185990 | JGI IMG/M metagenome (GOLD analysis project Ga0256404, IMG submission 185990) | Bovine rumen microbial communities from Lethbridge, Alberta, Canada - RJG_01 | ecosystem: Host-associated > Mammals > Digestive system > Stomach > Rumen | place: Canada: Alberta | collected...
TTCAAAATTTGAAAGCCAATTATCTTCATTCTTTCCCATAATTATGTTGGGTTATCTAGATGCAAAATCTCATTGTTTACAATATAACGAATTACATGCCCACATATTTTACTACACTACATAATGGTTCAAAAGTAACAAGAAGATGATGAACAAGGGAACCTTCCCAGAGGAAAGGCTCGAAAGGTTTAATAAGCTTCTGGAGCTTGCTGAGAAATATCGGAGACTGAATCAACATGATATAAAAGACTGAAATAAGTAGAAGGATATGGAAACAAAACAGATTATAGAAAAGACGGAGGCGCTGATAGATGCGCTGAGGGCTACATGCTCGGCATACGGACTGTCGGGTGACAGTTCGGAGTATAAGATTATCGTGCAGGTGTTCCTGTATAAGTTCCTGAATGATAAGTTCGGCTACGAAATCAAGAAAGCTGATACGGACTATCGGCAGCAGCTCTGCAACGCTGAGCATTGGGAGGATGCTTTCTGCCAGATGAGCGAGGATGACCGTGAAGATCTGCAGGACTTCGTGCCCAATGCACCGAGAATGGCACCTGAGCATCTGCTCGCAACGCTCTATAATCGTATGAACGATGACTCGTTTGCTACGCTGTTTGATTCGACGATGGTGCAGTTAGGCCAGAACAATGCTGACCGTTATAGCGTGAAGACATCTGGGCAAAGCAACGTGGCACTGTTTGATCCTGTCACCGTACATGTGACGGATGTGGATCGTCGTAACGACTTTGCCAGGGCGTTGGTGAATAACCTCATCACTTTTAATTTTGAAGAGGTATTCGAGCAGAGTTACGATTTCTTCTCTACTATCTTTGAGTATCTGATATCTGACTATAACAAGAATGGTGGCGGTAAGTATGCGGAGTATTATACACCTCACGCCGTAGCTACTATCATGGCGCGCCTGCTGGTGGATGACGATGAAGAGCTGAAAAGCGTGACGGGATGTGACCCGACATCGGGAACTGGTACGCTGGTTATTGCCTTGGCACATCAGATAGGTGTGGATCGTTGCACCATCTATACGCAGGACCAGAGTCAGAAGAGTACCACCATGCTGAGGCTTAACCTGATACTGAATAATCTGGTACATTCACTGCCTAACGTGATACAGGGTGACTCGCTGACAAACTGGGGGCACCTGAAGGATGGCGAGATGAAAGAGATGTTCGACTATGTGGTAAGTAATCCGCCTTTCAATGTGGACTTCAGCGAGAGTGTCACCAATAATGCTTTCCTGAATACGGAGCGATTCTTCGCGGGTGTGCCAAATGTGCCGAAAAACAAGAAAGACTCAATGGCTATCTACCTCTGTTTCCTGCAGCATATCCTCTATATACTGAAGAAGAATGGCAAGGCTGCTGTGGTGGTGCCTACGGGATTTCTGACTGCCAGTACAGGTATTGCACAGAAGATCAAGCAGCGCATCATCGATAAGGGATGGCTGAGAGGCGTGGTAAGTATGCCTTCAAACATTTTTGCCAATACAGGTACCAATGTCAGTGTGGTCTTCATAGACAAAGGGAACAAGAGTGGAGAGGCTATCCTGATAGATGCTTCGAAACTTGGAGAGAAAATCAAGATTGACGGCAACCAGAAGACGCAGTTGAGAGACTTCGAAATCGAGCAGATCGTGAAGACCTTCAAGGCGAAGGAGGAAGTGGATGACTTCTCGAAAGTCGTAACCTTCGATGACATCAAGAATAAGAAATATTCGCTGAGTGCCGGGCAATACTTCGATATAAAAATCGAGTATGTCGATATTACCGAAGAGGAGTTCAATAGCCGTATGTCTCAGCATCAGCAGAACCTTCAGCAGATGTTCGAAGAGAGCCACAATCTGGAGAACGACATTATGGAGCAACTGAAGAAATTGAAATTTAATGCATAATCTTTGGTGGAATAAAATATATTGACTATCTTTGCACCTCAGAAAGTAAGATTACAACATAAAAGAGCTAAGACAGGATCTCGTTGGCTTTAGACCGCTAATCAAAAGTACATACACGAGTAGATTGTCTGCCTGCTCACGCTTAGGCGTGGGCATTGGCGGTATCAGCACGTGTAAGTACTTAGCGGTCTAAAGCCTGCTGTTACTATAAGATGTCCCGCCTTCTTTTTTACCATTTGCCTTGACCTCATATTAAAAATGTAGAACTATAAAAATAACTAGATATGAGATCAAAAGTACCCAGTGGCATACGCTGGACAGGAAATAAAACCAAGGAGGAACTGCTTGACGATCCACTCGCCGAGAGCCTCTTCGGGCTGTTCTTAAAGGTGAAGGACAGCCCGAGACACATAGCCTTCAAGCCTGAGAAACTAATCAACGAAGTTTATTACATCTGTAATCGTTTCTATCAAGACGCTAATCCCAGCGCCATGATAGATAGCTATGCCCACGATATAGAGTCGGATATGGGATGGAGTTACGCTACAGAACTTGTGATGTCGATGGCCTATATCGTCGTTAAGTCACAGCGGAAGAATCCCGATAGAGTAGAAGAGTTGTTGCAGACGATTGAGAAGCAATACAAATTTAACTGCTATTGGGACGAATGCCAGCGCTTGGTGGTAAAACAGAAATCAAATGAGCCAAGTAAATTCTATTTTGGGGAAGACGTGTCTTTGCTCCTTAACCAAAATGGTGGGAATCTTACAAAGGTATTAGGGAATAGCCCAGTCTTTATTATTAATAAGGTAGATCAGCTGAATGCGATTTTAGGTAAAAACGCAAAAATACAAAAATAAAATATGGAAGACAATCTTGATAAATTGAGAGGGCTTTTTGAGGGTGGTAATTTCCCCAATGCCCAAATAAACGTACTGACTGGTGATGGCGTTCAAATCAGCTATGAATCAGCGAAGAAGAATGCACAGAAAGAAGACGACTCGAAAAACCAAAAACAAGGCAAGGATGCCATCATGGAATACGTAGGACGGTTGAAACCTGTAGTGAAAGAGCAGTATCTCGACCATTATGATCAGATATGGGAAGGTATCCTGGAAATCAATCAGGTGAAAGCCGTCATCTACAATAAAGGCAAGCAGCAGGACACGACATTCAACCGTAACCTACTTGCTAAGATTATACATCAGGTAAGCTGGTGGTTATATGAATCATCTGCAAATACAGTTATTATGGCTGAATATCTAGAGCCGGGTAAGGGTATAGACCATCCAGTGAGGCAAAAGCTAGGAGAGTCACCAAATAAGGATCTCAAAAAGGCCTTGGAGCAGTTTGTCAGCACTATAAAATAGGTTGTTTATTAATTGATTTATGAAAGTTAGGTCACCCAAAAAGTGGCCTAACTTTTTTTGTATCAGCGGTTTGAAGGATTGAATGAATGTTGCGCAAGATTCATTCATTTTTTCATCGAATCATTTTTCGGAAATTTGCACCAGAAAAATTTAGTATTCACAATTTAAACATTTCAAAAAATGAAGAAAACAACCAATTACACAACGGTGCGAAAGAAGGCAAAGGGTGTTCACATGATTCACCAGAACCTCTTAAAGAAACATCAACTCGATCCTATTGCTGAAAAGGTGATGGCATGCCTTGAAGGCAAGGTGAGCCCTATGCTCTACGGGCACCTGATGATGGTGGTGCGTGGCTTCGATGAGGATATGCAGCTGGAGATGGCTGAAGACATCGTTAGCTTTGCCAATGAGCATATCGCCCACACGACGGGCGTGATCTCTGCTGACTTTACCCTCGACGTCTGCTATCTGATGATTGCATACGACCATAACATCCTGAAGAAACGGGTGCGTAGTAAGATTATTAATAGGATGCACGCATGAAATACAAGTTTATTCTACAGGAGATGAAGGAGGCAAGTGATCCTAATGTGCAGGCTTTTCTGAAAGACGTGGAGCGGATGAAACGGCTGACGAAACAGGAGAAGGATTTCTATCTGAAGACGCGATATTTGTCAAGCTCTGTCAAGAGACTGGTAGAGGATTTCATACCCTACGTTATCTATGTGGCATACGGCTATAGCCAAAAGACGAAGACGCTTCAGATGCTTGACCTGATCAACGAAGGAATCCTCGGTGCTTATGCTGCCTTTGACTATAGTGCCAAGTATGGCATACTGACAAAGAGAAGGGTGCAGAACTCCATCAAGAACTACATCAGGAGAGCCGTCAACAAGGATATGTGTCAGAGTATTGCGGATTACACCTTTGATACATGCATGCATGAAAGGCCGATGAACGATGAAGGTGTCATCACGGAGATAGACCGCGGCTACGTGAAGCGGGTACTGAACGACATGCTTGAGGATAGCCTTGGGGAAAGAGATACCAATATCATCTTCGACTATTATTGGGGAAAGGCTGAAAACATCAAAGAGCTTAGCATCAAGTATGGTATCACCTCTGAGAGATGTCGGCAAATCATCAGGAGTGTGGAATTCCTAAGCTATTCTGATATCCACAAACTGAAAATCGACCTAATGTGATGACTGTCTAATTCTTGAACACAATAAAAGCAATATAATGAACGAAAGAAAACTGAATTTTGCCGAGAAGCCAGTGCAAGTGCTGACGCTCGACGAGCTCGAAAAGAGCTATCATGAGAATTTGCCCACGGGCGACCCCGTAGGCGGTATCTATCACTTTGCCCTGATACAGCAGGTGCTGGCATTGTTTGAGAAACGTGGGCTGAAGCCCGTGGTGCAGGAGATCTTCGCTGCCGCCAACCGCGACTCGAAGCGCCCGGGTGTCACCATCCTGCCACAGCTGGAAGAGAAGTTTGGCGAAAAGGCCATCGAGGCCCATCTGCTCCGCCGTGTGTATGCGAACATCGAGATCCGATGTGATGAGACGGACGATGTAGTGACCTGCCTGGCAGTGGCTTATCATCAGAAGGGCATCCAGCTCGGTATCGGCCCCATGGTAAAGGTCTGCCATAACCAGACTATCCTCGGAGCGCAGGACGTAGCATCTAACTACACTTGTTACAATGGTCAGAGCCGCAAGGACAGGTTTAACTTGGATATGGTGCTCAACCGTGCGGAGCAGTGGGCGAAAGACTACGAACCCTATCAGAAATTGCGCCGTGACCACATCACTGCTCTGAAGGAACGCGAGTTTACCCGCAAGGATATGCTGCAGCTGATAGGCATGCTTGTAGAAAAGCGTATCATGCACGACTCGCAGAACGAAGCACTACACGATGCTGCTCCTTATCCTCTTAACTCCTCACAGATCAACGAGACGACAGAGAACATGCTGGAGATGATGAGTCTCAGTGCCACTATCTCTTATTGGGATGCCTACCAGCGGCTGAATACGGTGCTGAAACCCAGTCGTATGGATATTCCCCAAGTGCTGCCGCAGTCGCTGGCGCTCTTCCACATCATTTTAGAACAAATCAGTAATAAATAGTAACATGACAGAAGAAAATTACATTGAGAAGCCGGAAGGAAAGCCGGTGAAGGCCTATAGGGCCAGAGTGAAGATGTACGGCAATGATGTTGTAGTCGTGAACCCGATGGAGCCCCGTGAGAGCAATCGCAAGATGATCAAGCAGAAGGGCAAATCCTCCTTCTACAAGAGTGAGGGCGAGAAGGACAGTTCTTACTCTATCCACATCAACGTGGATGCGAATGATCCCGACCCCGTGGCCACCATGCAGGAGCGTTTCGCAGAGCTCACCAAGGGAGAGCTGAAGAGTGAGCTGAAACTGAAGGTGAAAGGCAAGATGCTCTTCGAGAGCCCGAAGCTGAAGCTCTATCTGAACAAGACCACCAAGCAGGTGGTGATCCAGACGACACTGGACTGCTCGCCTACGGTGGAAAGAGAGCTATTGCAATTGCAAAGCGAGATGGGGCGCGTCATCGGTGCCAACTACTCGGAAATCCTGAAAGTGTTTAACTCCAAGTCTGCGAAAAAGGCAGAAACCGCTCTTACAGACCAAGAAATCATTGATCGCGTTTAAAGGTAAAAAAAGTAAATGTTCACATTCCAAGAGAATACTCATTTTTCTCAGGCGCTTCCTTGCACAAAGGAAGCGTTCTGGGAGCAAGTCAAGAAACAGACTACTGCCTGGCGCATCAATGCCCGCAGGGCTATTCTTGCAGCCGTTGAAGCCTCAAAGACGGAGGGCGTAGCCGCCCTGCAGTCATGGCTCAGCAGCTCGGAATACCAGAAGTTCGACCTGAAACGTCAGAACCTAAAGAAGAAATCCGCAAAGGAAGCCTGGGCCAAAAAGACGGATGCCGAAAAGCTGAAAGCATACGCACAGGATCTCAAGGAGAATCTGCCGGCTTTCATCTTCAGCTGTTATGAGTTTGACGCTACAGAGTCTGCCAAGGGGCAGCCCTTCTGTCATCGTCGCTTGAAGGACTGTCATCTGAATGGTCTTGTGATGCTCGACATCGACCATGTGGAGAACCCCATGCAGATATGGTGGCAGCTCAGGGATAACGCAGAGCTGATGACTCGCACAAAGCTGGTGTATATTACCAGCAGTGGTAATGGCCTCCGCATCATCTTCACAGCAGACAGCAGTCTGGGTAATCTGGCAGACAATCAGATTGTCTTTGCGAACGCACTGGGGCAGAAGGCAGATGCAAGCTGCATTGACGCCACCCGTAACTCTTTCTCTCCGAAAGAAGAGGATATATTGTTTATTGATGAAACCATTTTTGACTATTATGATGAAAATTTTGATAAGATGTTCACGGATGCATACCGTGATGAGAAGACTCAGCCTATTAACCATCGATTTGATACTGATGATGGGGCTGACGGTAGTATTCCTTCTAAGTCTGCTGCTGTATCCCTTCAAGCTACTCAGGAAGGGGCTGGCACTTTCGGCTCGGTGGATGACCAGCCGCTGGGTGATGGTGTAAAATGGCGAGGCTATGATATACAAACAATTATTGATGCTCGTTTTGGCGATAAACTGCCCTGTAAAGAAGACAGTAACCGACACAACGAGAGCCTTAAGCTCGCCACTGACCTTATGCTCATGCTCGACGGTGACAAAAAGCTGGTGCAGACCATTGTCGAAAGACAGTCGTGGGTGCAGGAGATCATCGAGGAACGCGATGAGGATGTGGCGCAGACGGTGGAGAGTGCTGCAAAGCAGCTCGCCAAGAAAGAAGAAACAACCTCAAAGCCTTACCCCAGTAAGGCCATGCAAGCGGCCATACAGGCTGTAACTGGGCTTACTTACAGGGAACTGATCTCCGAATCCGCTGCCGAAAGCAGCGAGACTGCACGCACTTCTATTGAAAAGAAACTGCAGCAATGGGGCGAGGAGATTGAGGGGATGTTTGATGATTTTCCGTTGCTTCGGGATGTGTGTGAAGGATTGAAGAAAAGCCAGTATCCTGCAGCCTTGTTCGTGGCTGGTGGTGTAATGATGACACTTATGACACGTACTTGGTACCGCTTCTATCATCGTCCACAGCAGGAGCGCAGACTGAATTGCTCACTCTTTATTATCGGACATCCTGCCTCCAACAAGTCAATGGCTGATGATATCTACGAGGTACTTTCGACGCCTATCGCTGCCGCTGACAAGGCTGGTCTTGCAGCCCTGAACCGCTACAAGCAGGATCAGAAGAAGAAAGCTGCCAACAAGGAGGGTAAGGACAAACCACAGGGCATCATCCGTATTCACCCCGCTCGTACCTCTAACGGCCAGATGATTCAGGACATGCTCAATGCCAAGGAGACGATTGAGGGCAAGGAGATTCAGCTGCACCTCTTCACCTTTGATACGGAGCTTGAAAACTCCACCACCTTGCAGCAGGGCGGCTCTTGGATTAACAAACAGAGTATGGAATTGAAAGCTTTCCATAATGAAAAAGATGGTCAGATGTACCAGAACTCGGATTCACCCGTCGATGAATTCCGCGTCACTTGGAACTTCATCTATACGGGTACGCCCATTGCGCTGAAGCGCAAGGTGAATGAGCGAAACTTCGGTAGTGGTCTCTCCACGCGTCTGGCTGTCATCCCGATGCCTAAGACTAACTTCGAGATGATCGGTTTTGAAGATAAGACTGCCATAGACTGGCAGCGTCTGGATCGCATGAAGACTTGGGCGTATCGTCTCGATGGGCGCTTCGGGGAACTGCCGTTCTGGGGCATCGTCAAGAAACTCTATAACTGGACGAAAGACCGCATGGAAGACTGTGCAGATGACAATTCAGAGGCCAATGAACTGATGCTGAAACGCGTAGCCTATCACGCCATCAACTACTCCGCTCCTTTCATCGACGCCCGTCACTGGGACAAGATGAAGCAGAAGGGTAGCTACTGGGTAGGTGAGTATGAGACGGATGAGACGGACTGGAAGCTCTGCGAACTCATTGCCCGCATCCAATATGCCACGCAGCAGCACTTCTTCGGCGTTCTCGCTGAAAAGTATTTCGACGATATGAACAATGATGTACAGTTTACGGGCAAGCGCCACCAGCAGAAATCTGTAGATGGCTATAACCGCCTACCAGATGTGTTTACCAAAGAAGATGTCGTGAGGTGCTTTGGCTATGAGAATGACAATTCTGTCAGAACGAAGCTTGCTCGTCTTGTGAATAACCATCAGGTAGAAAAAATACAGGATGGTGATAATAAGGGGAAATATCAAAAGCTAAGCAAAATCCTTTCATAAGTTTCATGTTTCATGTTTCAAAACTAAATTTAGAAATGAATAACGTAGAAATCAATAAACAAGCAAAACTCTCCGAACACTTTACACTCGGGGAGCTTACCAAGACGAAGCATGTGACAGCGGATCAAAATATCCCGAGTCACGAAGTGATTGAGAATCTGAAGCGGCTCTGCTGGTGGCTGGAGGAGTTGCGGTATAGTTATAATACGCTGTATTGTCTGCAGCCGGGGGAGGATTATGAGACCTCGGAGAATGTAGAGGGGATTATTATCAATTCTGGCTATCGCTCGCCAGCAGTGAACAAGCTCGCAGGAGGTGTGCCTACAAGCAACCATGTGACGGGCTGTGCGGTGGATATCCGCTGCGTGGGTAAGGAGCAGATGATCCGCTATGCGGGCATCCTACTCGACATCGCTGACGGCACAGGGAAGGATTATGACGAGCTCCTGCTGGAGCAGCATGGAAACATCTGCTGGCTGCATTTCGCGGTGAGGCCGCCCTCGCAGCAGAACAGGAGGAAGATTGGCTTTTTGCGAGCGTAAGTTTTATGAGAGGACATAGCCGCAAGGTTATGTCCTTATTACAATTGTATTTCTACTTTGATTTGCATAGAATTTTAGGGATATGTTGATGCATTTCAAAAATAATGCTTACCTTTGCACCGCAATTCAGAAAGACAGGCGTGAGCAGTAAAACGATAGAAAGACAAGATAGTCGGAGGGTGGAGATCGCCCGTGGCCTGCGTGACGGCATCCCCATTGCCTTGGGGTATTTTGCTGTCGCTTTCTCGTTGGGTATCATTGCCAAGAAGGCAGGCCTGACGGCCATCATGGGTTTCATGAGCAGCTTCTTCACGCGGGCCTCGGCGGGAGAGTATGGTGTCTATACGCTGGTGGCTATCAATGCTGCATACGTCGAAGTGATAGCGATGTGCCTGGTGACGAACCTGCGCTATATGCTGATGAGTGCGGCTCTCTCGCAGAAGATCGCGCCCGCCACCTCATGGGTGCACCGTCTGCTGATGGCCTGTTGCATCACGGACGAGGTGTTTGGCATCTCCGTGAGCCGTCAGGGTTATACGCCGCCTGCCTATACCTATTCTGCTGCCTTGATATCGACGCTCTTCTGGGCATCGGGCTGTGCTGCGGGCATCGTGGCTGGCGGGATGCTGCCTGCGCCCATCGTCTCGGCGCTCAGCGTGGCGCTCTACGGCATGTTCCTGGCTATCATCATGCCGCCGGCACGGGCAGACCGTAACGTGCTCTACGCCCTGATAGCCTGTGTGGTGCTGAGTGGCGGCTGCAGTGTGGCGCCCGTCGTGAGCGAGTGGAGCAGTGGTACGCGTACCATCGTGCTGACCATCGTAATCTCTGCGGTGGCAGCGTGGTTGAAACCTATTAACGTGAACGACGATGGAGAAGCATAGTATCATCCTCTATATCCTGCTCGGCATCCTCGTGACGAATCTCATCCGCGTGTTGCCGATGGTGCTGATCAAAGGTCAGATACGTAATCGGTTTGTGCGCAGTTTCCTTTACTATGTGCCTTACGTGACGCTGGCGGTGATGACCTTTCCTGATATCATCCATACGACGATGACGCCAGTATCGGGCGTCGTGGCCCTGATTGTGGGCATCGTGGCGGCTTGGTTCAGGTTCGGACTGTTCCCTGTGGCGGCCATCTGTTGTGCGGTTACCTACCTGATAGAGCACTTTATTTGACAAGAAAAACGCACATTATTATATAAAAAAGCATTAAAAGTTTGTACATATTAAAATAAAGGCCTACCTTTGCACCCCGAAAAGATTGTATCAAACCATTGAAATTGAAATGAGAAAAACAATTTTTGATCTGTTGGATCGTAAGGGCACACTTCCCGTGAGTATGCTGACAGCTTACGATTACAACACCGCCCGTGCCATCGACGAGGCAGGAATCGACATGATTCTGGTGGGCGACTCACTCGGTAATGTGATGCTGGGGTATGAGAACACACTGGCTGTAACGGTGGACGACATGATCCATCATGGAAAGGCCGTCTGCCGTGGGGCTAAAGAGGCCTTTGTGGTGATTGACATGCCGTTTATGTCGTATCAGGCCTCGGTAGAGGACGCTGTGCGCAACGCAGGACGCATCATCAAGGAGACGGACTGTCAGGCTGTGAAGCTGGAGGGCGGCGTGGAATACGCAGACCGCATCCGCGCCATCGTGGCAGCAGGTATCCCTGTGGTGGCTCATATCGGACTGACGCCGCAGTCGGTGAATGCGCTGGGCGGCTATAAGGTGCAGGGCAAGTCGCTGGAGCAGGCGCACAAGTTACTCGAAGACGCGAAGGCTGTCGAAGAGGCTGGTGCCTTTGCCATCACGCTGGAGTGTGTGCCCGAGGCGCTGGCAAAGCTCGTGACGGAGCAGACGCAGGCGCTGACCATCGGCATCGGCGCTGGCAAGTACTGCGACGGACAGGTGCTGGTGTATCAGGATATGGTGGGCTATAGAGACGGCTTCATACCTAAGTTCGTGAAGAAGTATGCCGACGTGCACAGCGTGATGCTGGAGGCTTTCCGACAGTACAAGCAGGACTGCGAACAGCGCAGTTTCCCTGAGGTAAGCCAGACCTATAAGATCGCCGACGAGGTGATGGAGACACTGACAAAAGAGCAACATCAAATAAGAACTTATAATCATGAAAGTAGTAAAGACCGTAAAGGAGGTAAGAGAGATTGTAGCAGGTTGGCGCAAGGAAGGACTGACGGTAGGACTGGTGCCCACGATGGGATTCCTGCATGAAGGTCATCAGAGTTTGATTCGTAAGTCGGCAAGTCAGAACGACCGTACGGTGGTGTCTGTCTTTGTCAATCCCATACAGTTCGGCCCCAATGAAGATCTGGAGGCCTATCCACGCGACTTGAACCGCGACATGCAGAAGGTGGAGGAAGCTGGCGGCAACCTGATCTTCAATCCGGAGCCTTCGGAGATGTATCCTGGCCACTTTACATCGTTTATCGACACGACGGAGACGACAGAGCTGCTTTGCGGCGCTGTGCGCCCCATCCATTTCCGTGGTGTGTGTACGGTGGTAGGCAAGCTCTTCAATATCGTTTGTCCTGACAAGGCCTATTTCGGACAGAAGGACGCCCAGCAGCTGGCTACGGTGAAGCGTTTTGTGCGCGACCTGAACTTCCCTGTGGAGATTGTGGCTTGTCCGATTGTCAGAGAGGCTGACGGACTGGCAAAGTCGAGTCGTAATACCTATCTGAATGCCGAGGAGCGCAAGGCTGCCCTGATTCTCTCACAGAGCCTGAAGAAAGGCCGTGAGGCCATTGAGGCTGGCGAGCGCGACAGTCAGAAGGTGATCGACATCATCCGTAAGAATCTCGAGACAGAACCGCTGGCTCGTATTGACTACGTGGAGGTGGTGGACTTCGAGAATGTCCAGCGCACGGCGAAGATCGAGGGTGAGACGCTCGTGGCTATCGCCGTCTATATCGGGAAGACCCGTCTGATTGATAATTTCATCGTGAATCAATAATACTGAGCGACAATGAATATCACGCTGCTGAAGGCGAAAATCCACCGTGCGGTGGTGACGCAGGCCGACCTCGACTATGTGGGTAGTATTACCATCGACTCGCACCTGTTGCGCGAAGCCGGCATCATGGAATATGAGAAGGTGGAGATTGCCGACATCGACAATGGTAGTCGTTTTGCCACCTATGCCATCGCTGGTGAGGAGGGTTCGGGCATCATCTGTCTGAACGGTGCTGCCGCAAAGTGTGTCAACGTGGGCGACAAGGTGATCATCATGGCCTATGCCGACATGACGCCTGAGGAGGCTAAGGCACATAAGCCCGTGGTGCTCTTCGTGGACGACGAGAACCGTATCGCTCGCAAGGCTAACTACGAGAAGCACGGTTTGTTAAGGGAACAGTGAAGAGTGAAAAGTGAATAATTTGCTACCGCTATTTAAGAGGAGGTTGAATTATGTTGACAGGAAAGACCGTCGTTCTGGGTGTGACGGGCAGTATCGCCGCCTATAAGATTGCCAATCTGGCATCGATGCTGGTGAAGTTGAATGCTGACGTGCATGTGATCATGACGCAGAATGCAACGCACTTCATCACGCCGATGACGTTTGAGACGCTGACGAACAACAAGTGCATCGTGGATACTTTCGACCGTAACTTCAACTTCGACGTGAAGCACGTGTCGCTGGCCAAGCGGGGAGACCTCTTCCTGGTGGCTCCCTGTACAGCCAACGTGATTGGTAAGGTGGCTAATGGCATCTGCGACGACATGCTCACGACGACCATCATGGCGACGAAGGCGCCTGTGCTCTTCTCGCCGGCAATGAATACGGGCATGTGGGAGAATCCTGTGTTGCAGGATAACTTGAAGAAGCTGCAACACTATGGTTATCACGTGATTGAGCCCGTCGTGGGGCGTCTGGCCTGTGGCGATACGGGCAGTGGAAAGATGCCTTCGGAGGAGACGCTGCTGGAGCACATCCTGTTGCATCTGGCGCGAGAGAAAGACCTCAAGGGTAAGCGGCTGCTCATCACGGCTGGTCCTACGCAGGAGGCCATCGATCCTGTGCGCTTCATCAGCAATCGCTCTTCTGGCAAGATGGGCTATGCGCTGGCGAAGATGGCCGTGCTTCGTGGTGCTCAGGTCACGCTCGTCTCAGGGCCTGTGAGCATCGCTCCTTTCGCTGGTATAGAGACGGTGGCCGTCAGAAGTGCGCAGCAGATGTTTGAGGCCGTCAGTGAGCGGAGTGCTGAAAGTGATGTCGTCATCATGTGCAGTGCCGTAGCTGATTACAAGCCTGCCAGTTATTCGGGGCAGAAGATGAAAAAAAGCGACAATGACATGAGTATTCCTCTTACGCGTACACAAGATATCCTGGGTTGGCTTGGTGATCATAAGCAGGCAGGACAAGTGCTCGTGGGCTTCTCGATGGAGACGGAAAACCTGATAGAGAACTCACGTCGGAAACTGACGAAGAAGCATGCAGACCTCATCTGTGCCAACTCGATAGCCTCTGAGCAGACAGGCTTCGCGGTGGATACGAATAAGGTGACGCTCATCACGCAGGAGAACGTCACAGAACTGCCGCTCTGTACGAAAGAGGAGACGGCAGACCTGATACTCGACAGCATCAAAGACTACATCAAAAACTGACTATCGCTTCATGCATTTACTGATAGACATCGGCAATTCTACCATCGTGGTGGCCATCGCAGACCAGGATGGGCAGATCGTCCACACCTGGCGCTTCAAGACCCGCAAGGAGGAGACGGTGACCTATTTCCGTTATGAACTGAAACAGGGACTGCGGAAATACGGGGTGACTCCCGACGATGTAGAGAGCGTGACAGTATCCTCGGTGGTGCCTGAGGTGGACGACGATGTGGCGCAGGCTGTCGGCGACCTGACAGGCATCGTGCCTCACTTCTTTAGCATTGATGACGCGCAAGACTTGATCACCATCGATATCGAGTCGCCCTCGCAGTTAGGCAAGGATCGTCTGGCTGATGCTTTGGGGGCTGTCGCTTGTTATGGTGCACCTGCGATTGTAATAGATTTTGGTACTGCTACAACCATTGGCGTAGTTGACGAAAATAAAGTCTTCAAGGGCGGACTGATCATTCCTGGGGTGAAGACCTCGCTGAACGCACTCAGTCAGCGTGCTTCGCAGTTGCCCGTCATTCGTATCGAGAAACCCAAACATCTGGTAGGTCGTAACACGCTCGAGTGTATGCAGAGTGGTATCTTCTATGGTACGGTTGCCATGATCGACGGTTTGTTGGACAGTGTGCTACCGACGGTCTCTGGACGTGTGAATATCGTCGCGACAGGCGGTATGGCGAAGGACTTTGTGCCGCAGAGCCGCCACCAGATGGTGCTCGACAGATACCTCTTACTTAAAGGACTCTTTAAAGCGACTCACAGCGTATGAAAATCGTCATGATCGGTTCAGGAAATCTGGCCACGCAGTTGTCGCTGGCATTGAAGGATGCTGGCAAGGAAATCGTGCAGGTGTATAGTCGTACTGAGGCGCACGCCCAGGAACTGGCAGAGCAGCTTGGCTGTGACTGTACAACCGCTATCGAGGCGATCCGCAAGGATGCCGACGTGTATGTCTTCTCTGTGAAGGACGATGCGCTATCAGGCTTGATTGCAGCGGTTTGCAGCGCACGGCCCGAGGCACTGTTCCTCCATACGGCAGGCAGCGTGGCGATGGACATCTTTAAAGGTCTTGTCTTGCACTATGGTGTGCTCTATCCGATGCAGACCTTCAGCAAGCATCGTCGTGTGTCGTTTCGTGAGATCCCTTGTTTTGTGGAGGCTTCTGGCGAGGCTGAGCTGGCAGTCGTCCGTGAGTTGGCGCGGTGTATCTCTGAGCACGTGGTGGACTGCGACTCGGAGAAGCGCAAGAAGATGCACCTGGCTGCCGTGCTGGCCTGTAACCTTACCAATCACTGCTACCGTCTGGCAGAGCGCGTGCTCGAGCGTGAGCAGATAGACTTTGACCTCTTCCTCCCATTGATAGAGGAAACGGCCCGTAAGGTCAAGACGATGTCGCCCAAGGATGCACAGACTGGACCGATGGTGCGCTACGACCAGAGTGTGATGGCGATGCAGATGGCGATGCTTCCTGACGAACGTACACGCGAGATCTATCGTCTCATGGCTGAAAGCATCCATGAGGACTATACGACTAAAGACTAATCTTTGTAAACTTTTTTAGATGCCTTTCAGTGACAGCGAGATACGATTGCGACGGTGATCTACCTCGATGACTCTCACCCGCAGATGCTGGTGAAGTTTCACCACATCGGTAGGATGAGCGATGCGACGGTTGGCCATCTGGGAGATATGGATGAGACCATCCTGATGGACGCCGATATCGACAAAGGCTCCGAAGTTGGTGATGTTGGTGACGATGCCAGGCAGGATCATGCCTTCCACGAGGTCGTCGACGGTGGAGACATGCTTGTCGAACTCGAATTCCTCCAACTGTTCGCGAGGGTCGCGGCCAGGCTTCTCCAGTTCCTGCATGATATCAGTGAGGGTAGGGATGCCCACCTCGGCAGTCACATACTTCTTGATGTCGATGGCCTCGCGCTTCTCCTTGTTGCTGATCAGTTCGCCGACGGTGCAGCCATGATCCTTGGCCATCTGTTCGACGATGGGATAGCTCTCGGGGTGAACGGCAGAGTTGTCGAGGGGATTCTTAGCCCCAGGGATGCGGAGGAAGCCTGCGCACTGCTGGAAGGCAGAAGGTCCGAGGCGAGGTACCTTCTTCAACTGAGCCCGTGAGGTGAAGGCGCCATTCTCACGACGGTAATCGACGATGTTCTTGGCGAGCGTAGGACCCAGTCCGCTGACGTACATCAGCAGATGCTGAGAGGCGGTGTTGAGATTGACACCTACAGCATTCACACAACTCTCGACGGTCTGGTCGAGTGCATGTTTGAGTTTCGTCTGATCGACGTCGTGTTGATACTGTCCCACACCGATGCTCTTAGGATCAATCTTCACGAGTTCTGCCAGCGGATCCATCAGACGACGCCCTATCGATACGGCACCACGCACGGTGACATCTTCATCAGGGAATTCGTCGCGTGCAATCTTCGAAGCGGAATAGACGGAGGCACCATCTTCGGAGACGGTGAATACCTGCGGCTTCGGCAGTTCTTCAGTTTTCTTGGTATCGATGTTATAGCGGCCAGCGAGCACATCCTTGACGAAGTCGTTGGTCTCGCGACTAGCTGTGCCGTTGCCGATGGAGATGGCCTCTATCTGGAACTTGCGAATCATCTTCTGGACGGCCAGCGCTGCCTCTGTGCGCTTGTTGACGGGCGGGTGGGGGAAGATGGCTTCGTGGTGGAGCAGATTGCCCTGAGCGTCGAGACACACCACCTTGCAGCCCGTGCGGAACCCAGGGTCGATGCCCATCACCCGTTTCTGGCCTAAGGGTGCACCCAGGAGTAGCTGTCGCAGATTCTCGGCGAAGACGCGGATGGCCTCTTCATCAGCCTTCTCCTTGCTGAGAGCAGCGAACTCCGTCTCGATGGAAGGCTTGAGCAGACGCTTGTAGCCATCTTCCACCGCTTCCTCTACCAGTCTGCCGCAAGGCGTATTGCCATAGACATAATGACGCTTCAGACGGCTGACAGCCTCTTCGTCGTCGGGGGTGATGCTGATGCGGAGGATGCCTTCGCTCTCACCGCGTCGCATGGCCAGCAGACGGTGCGACGAACAGCGCTTCAGGGGTTCCTCCCAATCGAAGTAATCACTGTATTTGGCAGCTTCGTCGCTGTCGGCCTTGGCTTTCACCACCTTTGAAGTGATAAAGGCCTGACGAGTGAAGGCATTGCGCAGTTGCTGACGGCTGCGCTCATCTTCGCTGATGGTCTCGGCAATGATGTCCTGAGCGCCCTTGATGGCACTTTCGGCATCCTTTACTTCACCTTTCACGAAACGCTCTGCTGCCCGCTCAGGGTCGCGCTCGCGCTGCAGCATCAGAAGTTGTGCCAGCGGTTCCAGACCTTGTTCTCTGGCCACCTGTGCCCTCGTGCGCCGCTTGGGTTTGTAGGGCAGGTAGATATCCTCCAGTTCTGTGGCGTCCCAGCAGGCATCGATGCGCTTCTCCAGTTCTGGCGTCATCTTACCCAGATCGGTGATGGTCTTGACGACCGTCTCCTTGCGTTTCAGAATCTCCTGCAACCTGTCGAAACGGTCGCTGATGGCTGCTATCTGTACCTCGTCGAGACCGCCTGTGCGCTCCTTGCGATAGCGTGAGATGAACGGGATGGTGCAGCCCTCTTCGAGTAGGGCCAGCGTGTTGGCTACGGCCCGCTCCTGAAGGCTGAGGGCTGTGGCTATGATGTGGGCAAAAATGTTCTTTTCCATATAATAAGGAGATAATTACGTTAATTTGTGTGCAAAAATAGTGAAAATCCATGAGAAATGTGTAATTTTGCAGCTCGAAACTGAAAAAAAACATGAGAAATAGGATTATTTTAGTCGTCATGCTGCTGATTTCAGCACTATGTGCGGTGCATGCTGATGAGACGCCGAATTCACGTCAGGCGAGGCGTATCTTCAACCAGGCATACAAACAAGTGTTTGGTGAGCAGGGGGCCACACTTCACTATGATGTCAATATCATAGGTATCTACAAGACCAGAGGTACGATATGGTATAAGGGCAAGAAGAGCAAGTTTGTGGATGCGAAGATGGATTCGTGGAACGATGGTACCACCGTTTACACCATCAAGAAGAAAAACAAGAAAAAGAAGGAAGTGGAGATCCACAATGCCAAGAACAACAAGTCGGACAAGTATTCACGGAAATTCAAGTTTGTGCCTGAGAACTTCGACTACAGCATTGCGGACGACCCAGAAGGACTGATGCTGACGCTGAAGGCCAAGGATGGTGTGAAGGGTATCAAGGAGGTTCAGGCCCTCGTGGAGCGCAAGACCTACAATCCCATCCGTCTGAGGATCAAGATCTCGTTTATCTGGACTACCATCAAAATATCGGATTTCCGGTCTGGTGGTATCACTGATGAGATGCTGACCTTCCCGAAGGAACAATATAAGGACTATGTATTTGTAGATAAGCGATGATTTCTGTAGAAGGACTGAAGGTGGAATTCGGGGTGAAACCCCTGTTCGTTGACGCCAGTTTTGTGGTCAACGACCGCGATCGCATTGCCTTGGTGGGAAAGAACGGAGCAGGTAAATCGACGATGCTGAAGATACTCTGTGGACAGCAGAAGCCTACGGCAGGTATCGTCAGCGTACCTACCGACTGTCATATCGGCTATCTGCCGCAGGTGATGATCCTGCAAGACGATACGACGGTGAGAGAGGAGGCCCAGAAGGCCTTTGCCGACATCACCAGAATGAAGGAGCGCCTTGACAAGATGAACCAGGAACTGGCTGAGCGCACAGACTATGAGAGTGAGAGCTATCTGGCACTGATAGAGAAATACACCACGGAGCATGAGCGCTACATGATGATGGGTGCAGAGAGCCGTGAGGCAGAGCTGGAACGCACACTCGTGGGCTTGGGCTTCAAGCGGACAGACTTCGATCGCCCCACCTCGGAGTTCTCTGGTGGTTGGCGCATGCGTATAGAACTGGCGAAGATCCTCTTGCAGAAGCCCGACGTGCTGTTGCTCGACGAGCCTACCAACCATCTGGACATCGAGTCTATCCAATGGCTGGAGCAGTTCCTGGCGCAGTCGTCAAGTGCGGTGGTGCTCGTGAGTCACGACCGTGCCTTCATCAACAATGTCTCGAACCGTACGCTGGAAATATCCTGTGGCAGAGTCATCGACTATAAGGTGAAATACGACGAGTATGTCGTCTTGCGCAAGGAGCGCCGCGAGCAACAAGTCAGGGCCTACGAGAACCAGCAGAAAGAAGTGGCAGAGATGAAGGCCTTCATCGAGCGCTTCCGCTATCAGGCCACGAAGGCCGTGCAGGTGCAGCAGAAAATCAAGCAATTGGAGAAGATCGTGCCCATCGAGATCGACGAGGTGGACAACTCCGCGATGCACCTGAAGTTCCCGCCTTGTCTCCGAAGTGGCGACTATCCGATCATCTGTGATGATGTGCGCAAGGACTATGGCGCTCATACGGTGTTCGATCATGTGTCGCTCACCATCAAACGTGGTGAGAAAGTGGCTTTCGTCGGCAAGAACGGTGAAGGAAAATCTACACTCGTGAAGTGTATCATGGGTGAGATTCCCTATACGGGAGAACTGAAGGTGGGGCATAATATCCAGATAGGCTATTTCGCCCAGAACCAGGCTCAGTTGCTCGATGAGAACCTGACGGTGTTCCAGACTATCGACAATGTGGCGAAGGGCGAGGTGCGCCTGCGCATCAATGATATCCTGGGCGCCTTTATGTTTGGCGGCGAGGAGTCGGATAAGAAGGTGAAGGTGCTCAGTGGAGGCGAACGTAGTCGTCTGGCGATGATCCGTCTGCTGCTGGAACCTGTGAACCTGCTGATTCTCGACGAGCCCACCAACCACCTCGATATGCCCTCGAAAGATGTGCTGAAAGAATCTATCAAGGCCTTCGACGGTACGGCGATTATCGTGAGTCACGATCGTGAGTTCCTGGACGGACTCGTTACGAAAGTCTATGAGTTTGGTGACGGACGTGTGAGGGAACACCTGGGTGGCATCTACGACTTCCTGCAGGCGAAGAAAATCAGTGAACTGAATGAACTCGGCAGAACAGCCAATCATCCTTCGAGCAGCGAAACGACAAAAATGGGTTCCCAAGGTGGGAACACTACATTCCCAGGGAGGGAACAAAATGTTCCCACGGTGGGAACAAAAGGCGAGCCTTCGGCAGACTCGGGCGCAGCCCTCAATAAAGCCCTCAGCTATGCCGAACATAAGGAGCAGCAGAAGCGCGTGAAACGAGCCGAGAAAGCCGTGAAGGAGTCGGAGGCAAAGATCGAAAAGATGGAAGCCCGTCTGAAAGAACTCGACGAATTGCTGATGCAGCCAGAGAAGGCCTCAGACATGATGCTCGTGACGGAATACACCCAGACCAAACAGGCACTCGACGAAGAGGTAGAGCGCTGGGAGCAACTGAGTGAGGCGCTTGAGGAACTGAATCAATAACAACAATCAAATAATTAAATGAAACGATTTGTAACAATGATGGCTATGGCATCTGTATCACTGATGACAATGGCACAAACCCCACTGGGGTCGGGACTAGACGTGACAGACTTTGACGCTAGCGTGAAACCTGGTAATGACTTCTACGAGTATGCCTGTGGCGGATGGATGAAGAAGCATCCGCTGCCTGCTGCCTACTCACGCTATGGTAGTTTCGACAAGTTGCAGGAGGACAATGACAAGCGTATCAACGCGATCCTCTCGGAACTGCAGCAGAACACCTATGAGCAGGGAACCACAGAGCAGAAACTGAGTGACCTCTACAAACTGGCGATGGATATCGACCGTCGCAATCAGGAAGGTGTGAACCCAGTGATGCCTCTTATCAAGCGCCTGGAAGCTGCCAAGAGCAACAAGCAGCTGCAGGACATCCTGTTGGAGTTGACGCCTTATGGCACGCAGGAGTTCTTCTATGCTGGTTTTGGTGCTGACGACAAGAACGCTACGGAGAATATCCTGAACATCTATCAGAGTGGACTCTCGCTCGGACAGAAGGAATATTATCTGGATACTGATAAGGCAACGGTGACTATCCGTGAAGCCTTTAAGTCGCACATTACTAAGATGTTCCAACTGTTTGGATTCAGCAAAGGAGCAGCTACTAAGAAGATGCAGAACGTGATGAAAATCGAGACGGAACTGGCCAAGGTCAGCAGGTCGCGCACAGAACTCCGCAACCCTGAGGCCAACTATAATAAGATGACCTTGAAGGAGTTCCAGACTCGTTATCCGAACCTCCCGCTGGAGCAACTGATGAAAGCCCAGGGCATCGACAGCAAGTATCTGCAGGATATGGTTGTAGGACAGCCAGACTTCCTCGATGGTGCCAATAAACTGGTGGGCAGCATCAAACCTGCTGAGTTCCGTGATGTGATAGAGTGGGGCATCATCTCCTCTGCAGCCAACTATCTGAGTGATGCGACTGCCGCAGAGAGTTTCGATTTCCACGGACGTGTGCTCTCAGGACGTCAGGAAGATCATCCCCTCTGGAAGCGCAGCACTGCCCAGGTGGAAGGCGTGATGGGTGAGGCCCTTGGCAAAATCTATGCCGAGAAATTCTTCCCAGAGTCATCGAAGCAGCGCATGCTGACACTCGTGAAGAATCTGCAGATAGCCCTTGGCGAACGTATTGCAGCACAAGACTGGATGGACGACTCGACGAAGGTGAATGCACTTCTCAAGTTGAATACCTTCTATGTGAAGGTGGGCTATCCTGACAAGTGGACAGACCTTACTGCCCTTCAGATAGACCCCAAAAAATCTTACTATGAGAACGTGCGTGAGTGTCATCGTTTCTGGAAGAAATGGAACAATGACCATCGTGTAGGCAAACCCGTGGATCGTGACGACTGGCACATGACACCCCAGACGGTGAATGCCTATTATAATCCTACCACCAACGAGATCTGTTTCCCTGCTGGTATCCTGCAGCGCCCCTTCTTCGATCCAGAGGCCGACGATGCCTTCAACTATGGCGCCATCGGTGTTGTGATAGGTCATGAGATGACGCACGGATTTGATGATCAGGGTCGCCGCTTCGATAAGGATGGAAACATGAAGGACTGGTGGACTGAGGCCGACGGAAAGAATTTTACACAGCGTACGGATAAATATGCAGACTTCTTCTCTGCCATCAACGTGCTTCCTGACCTGAAGGCCAACGGTCGTCTGACACTGGGTGAGAATCTCGCGGATCATGGTGGTCTGCAGGTGGCTTTTGCAGCCTATCAGAATGCCACGAAGCGTCAGAAACTGGATGTCGTGGACGGTCTTACGGCAGACCAGCGCTTCTTCCTGGCGTATGCAGGTGTCTGGGCTAACAATATCACAGAGGCCGAGATTCGCAAACGCACGAAGAGTGATCCTCATGCGCTGGGTCGTTGGCGTGTGAATGGTGCGCTGGCACATATCAATGCCTGGTACGAGGCCTTTGGTGTCAAGGAAGGTGACAAAATGTTTATTCCTGAATCAGAGCGTCTGCAGTTGTGGTAATTGGTGAATAATTACATAGTATTCTGATATTTTGCCGTCGTAAATGTAAATTTACGGCGGTTTTTTTTGTTGTTTTAAAATATTTTTTTAATTTTGCACCTACATAAGAAAAAATTACCGGTATATGAACGACGATATTACTAAAAACCCAGAGATTACCAATTGCGGCGTTAATCTGCAAATGCAGCAGGAGCTCTATCAATCTCCAAGTGAGGATGCCCCGATGCAGCAGCAAGCCCAGATGCAGGCAGCCGTAGGCGTACGATGCCCGAGTTGTGGTACCATGAACGACGAAGGCGCGATGTTCTGTGCCTCCTGTGGTGCTCCCTTAGGCAAGACGACTTGTCCGAATTGCGGTGCAGAACTGGATGCTGATGCTGATTTCTGTGAGACTTGCAGACGTTATGTCAAGAAGGATGTTTGTTCCTTCTGTGGTGCACATCTGAATGACAATGACGCCTTCTGTCCAGAGTGTGGCAGCCCGAGAGGTGGCATTGTCTGTCCTGTATGTCATACGCTGAACGAATTCTCTTTCTGTAAACAGTGTGGCACGGCGCTGACAGAGGATGCCCGACAACTGGTGGCCCAAGTCAGTACGATGCCAGAATACCTGGAGATGCAGAAACTGGCATCCGAACTCCAGCAACTGGATTTGATCCTCCCCTATTCATCAGAGCGTGAACAGGTTCAGGAGCAACTGAATACGAGACTGCGTGAGCGTGTGCTGACGCTGTTGGCCAATGATCGTGGTATCGCTACACCCGATATTCCTAAGTCGAACAGCAAGCGTATGAGCAAGGAGGAATACGAAGCGAAGAAAAACGACCGTATGCAGGAGATTGCCAAGATCTTGGAACGTATGGCTCAGGCCCCTCAGCCGAAACCGGCGATGGTGCGTAACTATGCGATGGCATGTCGCCCACAGGGCGTCAGGCTGGCGTGGGAGTGCAATTTCAAGCACGCCCTTCATTCCAGTCCCTGCGGTTGTGCAAAGCCTCAGATGGGTGGAAAGTGGATTATCTTAGGTAAGGATACGAAAAAGGAAATTAAAGACGATAAATAAATGAGTACGGAAAGAACTGTCAGACCCGCCGAGGGTGGTAACGCTATGACGATACGCCCTGCTTCCCAGGATATGACGATGCGTCCAGCATCTCAAGATATGACCATGCGTGGCGCATCTCAGGATATGACCATGCGTGGTGCCTCGAATGCCCGTTCAGGGGATGGAACAGTCAGAGGTGATGGTGGTATAGCCAATACAGATGACCTGACGGAAAATTCCTTCGTGCTGAAGGGAGTCAGTTATCACAAAATCCGCTCTCTGAGCAACAATTCTGGTGAGGCTCAGGTTTTCCTTGTGGAGCGTGACGGCGAGAAGTTTGTCCTCAAGATTTATTATCCGAGTTTTGACGTCAATAAGAAGATCCTGCAGAGCGTTTACAACTTCGACTTTGAGATGATTGTCAAGGTGTACGATTTTGGCAAGACATATGTCGACGGTAAGCATCGCTACTATGAACTGATGGAGTACCTGCAGGGTGGCACTATGTCAGACTATCACCTGAATGGTGACTTCGACAAGTTCCGCAGAATCGCCCTCCAGGGTGCTGCCGCCTTGGCCTACTGCCATCAGAGCAATATCATCCACAAGGATGTGAAGCCGAGCAATTTCTTCTTCAGGGATAAGGATCATTCCGAGCTCGTCCTTGGTGACTTTGGCATCTCAAGCATGCTCGACCAGGACGGTAAGGCTCATAAGACTACACAAGCCAGAACACCTATCTATGCAGCGCCAGAGATGTACACGGACGTGATCGACGGTGTCGTGGAGGTTACCTCAGCCGTTGATTTCTATTCCCTGGGCATCAGTCTGATGACCCTTTGGCTTGGCGAGTCGCCCATGAGCACGAACGAGCGCGTGATGATGCGCCAGAAGAATGAAGGCAGACTGCCTCGTGTTCAGGAACTGCCTGAGAGAGTGAGGATGATCGTGCAAGGTCTGACGGTGGTGAATCCCAACAACCGCTGGGGCTATGAAGAGGTGGAAGAATGGTTCAAGGGCGGCAGTCCGAAGGTGGACCTGTCTTCGCCTTTCCTGAAGTACAAGAGCTTTATCGTTGATCCAGAGAGGAACCTGGTAGCCGACAATATCCATGAGCTGATACCCTTGCTCCTGGATAACGAGACACTCGCCATCGGCTATCTCTATAATGGGCGAATCAGTCAATGGCTTGAGTCGTGCGGTAATCAGAAACTCAGTACTATTGTCAAGGACATTGTCGAAAATCGCTACCCTGTAGATCAGCGTGCAGGTCTGATGGCTGCGGTATATGCTATGGAGCCTACCTATCCTTATAAGGACGCCAAGGGGCATCTCTGTGATGATGTGCACAGTGTGGCCATATCCTTGTTGAGTTACCAGAAGGAGTACGGCCTGCTGTTGAGTAATCCCAATGACAGTCTGTTCCTCTATTTGGAGTCACACACGAAATGCAATATCAAGCGTATCCGTTCGTATTTCTCCAAACCAGAGAGTGATATGAAGGTGGCCATCATGCGAATGGTCTACGAGATTGATCCGGAGATACCTCTGCTGTCGCGCTACCCGTCTTCTTCCTTGAAGGAGATTGTCCATGCGTATGGAAAAGACAATCTGACGGAAGATGACTGGCACTGCCTGACGGATGGCCGTCTGTTGTCGTGGATGTATAGCCATGAGGACAGAATGGCCTGCGAGAGTCTTCGTATCATGACTCAGGGACAACCTTATTCCGATACGCTGGCCTATAAGGTCCTCTACAATCTTGATCGCGAGGCTGCCTACGACCTGAAGAGTGCCTTCACGCCTAATCAGATTGCAGAGCAGCTCAACGAACGACTTAAGAATGCAGAACATCTCAGTGATCAGGAGTTCGAGGAGGAGATGAAAGACTTCCTGGATCTCAATGGTCGTTTCAGCTATTATGCACAGTTGCACGGATGGACGGAAATGCTCAGTGAGTTTACGCGATGCTTCGATATGAAAAGCGAGGAGAACCGTAATCGTATGGGAGCCTATGACGCTAAGACTGCCGTTTACCGTTTCTGCCGTATCATGGGCGTGACACCTACCTATCTCCTGCCCGAGGGACTTGAGGTTACTGACGGCCGCAATCTGGATATGAGCAACAGCACCCAGTTGCGTTCTGAACTCAGGAACGGATCCCTGGCTCAGTGGATGTCAGTGTTCTATCACGAGAATCCAGAAACGGATTTCTCTGAGGAGTACGCTTACGAAAATACGCTGGTGGAGTGGTTGGCTGCCTTAGGAAAGATCGATTCTGCCCAGACCTACTATAAGCGTTTCGTGGATGCGCGAGAGGAAACCCTCAAGCGTGTGAAGAGCGTGCGCGACAACTGGGGAAAGGCCAAGCGTCGTGAGAACTTCTGGAGAACAGCCTTCTATGTTTTCTGCGGCCTGTGGATATTGATGATTCTCCTGATAGGTGTGAAAGACCGCACTTATCTGCTCAATCATACCTTCCTGTCGATTGGACTTCCTTTGGGCGGCATGACTGCCATCATTGTCGGTACCCGTGCCTATTTCCGAGGCTACGACTTCATGCTTTCCTGTCTGTGGGGGGCCGTTGGTGCAGTGTCTTCCCTTATACCTATATTAATATTAAGGTATTTCAATGAGTCTCATCCCTCGATGTTCAATTTCGCCATCATCTTCATTACGCTTGTGTATATGCTGATATGTCATCTGACAGATTTCAGGGGAGACCAGAAGGCCGATAGTAGACTGATATCAGAGGTTTTGGAAGACGATGTCAAATCCACCTTGCTTGAGCCGCTATACTATACTTTCAAGACAAAGGCCTATAAGTTTAATGGCTCAAAGTTCGGACTGCTGAATGATGTGACAGATCAGGTGCGTTCGATCAGTGGTGAGAGTGTGCTTCACTATGTGTTGTGGAGCTTGTTGGCATTCCTGTTTGTGCTTGAGTTCATCGTCTTTAGCCCAAGACTGATGAATGTCAGTAACCCGAATTCGGATGCGATTACAACTGCGCCATCCGAGATTATTAAGCAAATTGAGAAAGATGTAGAATAATGGTTTGCGAGAATTGTCATAAGGAAAACCGAAATATAGCGAAGTTCTGTAAGTGGTGTGGACAGCCGCTTGCATCACAGGATATGCTTGACAAATTGGTTGGGCTCGACGATGTTAAGTACCAACTCAAGACCATTGTGAACACCTACGCATTCTTGCGGTCACGTAGGGACATTGCAAATGTGCGTATTTCCGTGAATGCTATTATTATAGGTGAGACAGGTACTGGCAAGACCGCATTGGCAGAGATTCTCCGTGATTATTTCTATAAGCATAAGATAATCGAGAAGCCTAAACTGACAATGGTGGATGCCGTAGATTACCAGCGCTTTGTTGACAAGTGGGATGATAATATCAAGAAAGCCAGGAACGGCATCCTGTTCTTCGACAACGTGCAGAAGTTGTTGCCAGACAAGTACTCTAATCAGGTGAATCCGCTAGATAAGTTGTTTGTGGAGATGGACAAGTGGGATGACAATCCCATTGTGATTATCTCTGGTCTCACTAAAGGTCTGGAGGACTTCCTGGAAAGTAATCCTGCCGTCGCTAATCGATTCAAATATACATTCCGTCTGCCGACTCCAGGTTATCAGGAACTTACGGAGATCTGTAAGTTGAACCTGCGCATGAAATATGGTGTCACGTCTTTTTCCGCTGAGGCGGAGTCACAGTTGTCCCGATTCTTCAAGTATCAGGTAAAGACCAAGGATGAGACTTTCGGCAATGGTCATTTAGCCAATAAGACGGCTGAGGATATCTTTACCCATTTCATCAGCCGAGGGGCCGATGCCGTGCAGGTGGAGAAAGAAGATATCAGGGGCTATGTTCCTGAGGAGCGTACTGTCGATGATATCCTGAAGGATCTCGATAAGTTCATCGGCATGGATGAGGTGAAGAGTGCCGTGCGTGAGATTGCCTATGCGGTGCAGAACAGCATCCAGCGGCAAGAGCGCGGACTGGGTGAACAGGAGAAGATGGGGATGCATATCATCCTTACTGGTAATCCTGGAACGGGTAAGACTACCATCGCCCGTAAGTTGGGAGAAATCCTGGCTGCTGTGGGCTATCTGGACAGCGGTCATGTCGTAGAAGTGGACCGTGCGAAGATGGTGAGTCCTTATCAGGGCGAGACGCCAAAGGTGGTCGATCGTTTGTGCGACAAGGCGAAAGGTGGCATCCTCTTTGTGGATGAAGCCTACACGCTGGCGCCTCAGAATGCAGCCGGTGAGCGTGATAATCAGGGTGCCCAGGCTCTGGAGAAACTGATGAAACGCATGGAGGATGATCGTGGAGACTTCGTGGTGATTGCTGCGGGCTATCGTACGGAGATGGAGAATCTCTTCCGTATCAATCCTGGTTTCAGGAGCCGTTTCAACTATTTCCTGGATATCAAGGACTATACGCCAGAACAGCTATATCAGATCATGCTCCTGTTTGCCAAGGAGAAGAAATACATTTTCTCACCAGAGGCAGAGACACTTGCCAAGAAGATGATCGAGGAGTTGTACAACTCTCGTGACAAGGACTTCGCCAATGGACGTACGATGCGCTCCCTGTTTGACAAGATCTGTAAGCGACAGGCTCAGCGTCTGCAGGGCGAGAGCATCTCTTCGATGAGCAATGAGGAACTGATGACCATCGTGGAGGCAGATGTACCATACGAAGCACCACAGTCTGTGGATGTCTCTGAATGTCTGAAACAGTTGGATGGCCTCGTAGGTCTGGAATCGGTGAAGAAGGAGATCTCGAATCTCGCTGCTTTCCTGAATCTGCAGATCAAACGTGGAGAGACGAATACCTTCCAAGGCAAGCATTATGTCTTTACGGGTAATCCAGGAACGGGTAAGACTACGGTGGCGCGTATCATGGCTGATATCTTCAAGACGCTTGGTGTCGTTGCCCGCGGACAACTGGTGGAGGCAGATCGCTCCAAGCTCGTTGCTGGCTATTCTGGTCAGACAGCTATCAAGACAAATCAGCTCGTGGATCAGGCTATGGGTGGTGTGCTCTTTATCGATGAGGCTTATACCCTTAAGTCAAGTGATGGCGACACCTTCGGATCAGAAGCGATCGACACCCTGCTGAAGCGCTTGGAAGACGATCGGGGTAAGTTCGTTTGTATCGTGGCGGGCTATACTGACCAGATGCACGACTTCATCGACTCTAACCCAGGACTGAAGAGCCGCTTCACACAGACTATACACTTTGATGATTATACACCTGACGAACTGACGCAGATCTTCCTGAATCTTGCTAAGAAGAAGGAGTTTAACGTCGATGAGGAGACCCAAGGGGCTATCCATCGTCAGTTTGAGCAACTCTACCTGCGTCGTGACAAGAATTTCGGCAATGCCCGTGAGGCGCGTCGCATCTTTAATGAGACTGTAGAGCGTCAGAGCCAGCGTCTGGTGAAGTTGATGAACGATCCAGGTTTCCAGGAGAAGGATATGTTCAGTCTTACAAAAGACGACCTGCCAATGGCACAGAGTGAGGCTGCACGTCCGCTGGATGAAGTACTCAACGAACTGGATGAGTTTGTTGGCATGCGTACTGTCAAGAACTCCATCCGCCGTCTTGCCGTGCAGAGCATGTTCATGAAACAGCGTGCTGCGATGGGTGCTGGTAAGGTGCAGCAGATGGCGATGAATTTCATCCTGACAGGTAATCCTGGTACGGGTAAGACATCGATATCCCGCAAGATGGGTGAGGTGTTGCAAGCGATGGAGATTCTTCCCACTGCTCGTGTACTGGAAGCCAGTCGTGCTACGTTGGTAGGAAAATATATGGGTGAAACGCCCAAGATTGTCAATAACATCTGTGACAAGGCGATAGGTGGTATCCTCTTCATCGATGAGGCCTATACGCTCAGCGAGGGTGGCGATCAGTATGGAAAGGAAGCCATTGATACGCTGATGAAGAGAATGGAGGATGACAGAGGAAAGTTTGTGGTGATTGCTGCTGGCTATAAGGATAAGATGGAGGATTTCCTGCAGATGAATCCTGGACTTGCAAGCCGCTTCACGCACAAGCTGCATATCGATGACTATAATGAAGATGAGCTGCTCGCCATCTTCAAGTCGATGGCTCAGAAGGAGCAATACACCCTGTCACCAACGGCAGAGTTCAAGGCCTTGGATACTATCTATAAGATGGTGTTGGCTAAGGACGAGTCATGGGGTAATGCACGAGAGATGCGCAACCTGCTGGATGCCACGATACAGAAACTGTCAATTCGCGTGTCGCAGATGCCTCCTGACCAGGTTACCAAAGAGACATACCAGATTATTTTACCAGAAGATATTTAGATAAGAAATGATAGTTTGTCCTATATGTAAAGAAGAAATCGATGACGACTCCCACTACTGTGACCAGTGTGGACAAGCGTTGTTTTTCTGTCAGCAGTGTGGGCGTGTCGGCGTAGGGCGCCGCTGTACCTATTGTGGAGGACTGATGGTGTCGCCTGATGGCAATAAACATGCAGGTGTGCCGACAGGTTCCATCACGGGGTATGTATCCACAGGATCCGTTGGTAATATCTCACAGCCAGGATTGTCTGGCACTATGCCAGTCCTGACACTTTCCAATGATAGCCTGAACATCCGAATCGTAGGCATGAATGGTGCTATTATCGGACGTCGTCAGGGGCCTTATACGCAGTTCTTTGCTAATCAAGGATATGTTTCAGGCGTACATGCGCAACTTAAGTTCCATCCCAATACAGGTTGGTGTGTTGTTGACAAGCACTCCTCGAATGGAACGAAACTCAATCAGCGTCAGGTGCAGCCTGATGTGGATATGACATTGAAGAACGGTGATATCCTCACGCTGGCCAATGTCAATCTGCAAGTAAATATTAGATAGAATAATGATAACATTAGAGATAACCTCAGCCAGTAAGGTTGGATGTGTAAGATCGCAGAATGAGGACATGATCCTTGTCGATAGTCATTTTATCCGTAATAATGAGTATTCAGGTTCAGCTTCCCTAAACCATGAAGACAGATTCATTATAGCAGTAGCAGACGGTATGGGTGGTCACAACAGGGGCGATGTAGCAAGTAGTGACACATTGCGCAACCTACAGTTCTATTTTCATGATATCCCAGAGAAGTTGCATGCTGGCGATCTTAACGAGGCGATGGTAGAATGGTTGGATTCCATTAATAATTTTATCTCTGCCAAGGGGCGTGCTGATGAGCAATATAAAGGAATGGGCACGACACTGGTTGGATTCTTTTATTATTATAATGAATTCTATTCCATCAACTGTGGAGACAGCCGCTTGTATCGTTTCCGCAATGGCGAACTTACCCAGCTTACTACAGACCACTCGCTGAATAACATGCTTGGTAAGGAGAAACACTCCAATATCATTACCAACTGCATCGGCGGTGGCTGTAATTCTTCCTTTGTAGATATGGTGAAGATTGACGTACAGCCAGACGATGTCTTCCTGCTTTGCAGCGACGGCCTGACGGATATGGTCTCAGATCATGAAATAGCCGCCCTCCTGGCAGAAGAAGCCCATGCAAACGTTCTCTGTGACGCAGCTATCGAAAATGGTGGTCTTGATAATGTGTCATGTTGTACGATAACGATAAAATAGTGAGAAAATGCCTTTAAGATTACCAGATAGGTTGCCAGCCATAGAGCTGCTGAAAAAGGAGAATATTTTTGTGATGGACAATTCACGGGCGACGACACAGGACATTCGCCCGTTGAAGATTGTCATCTTGAATTTGATGCCATTGAAGATAACAACAGAGACCGATCTGATCCGATTGTTATCCAATACGCCGTTGCAATTGGAGGTGAGTTTTATGAAACTCCGCAGTCACACATCGAAGAATACGCCGATAGAGCACATGATGATGTTCTATCGCGACTTCGAGGAGATGCGCAACGAGAAGTTTGATGGTATGATCATCACGGGTGCACCTGTGGAACAACTGGAATTCGAGCAGGTGACGTACTGGGATGAGATAACGGATATCTTCACTTGGGCGCGCACGCATGTTACGAGTACGATGTATATCTGCTGGGCAGCACAGGCTGGCCTGTTCTATCATTACGGCATTCCGAAATATCCGCTGGCGAAGAAGATGTTCGGCATCTTCCCACAGATACCGTTGGATACGTCATTGCCTATCTTCCGTGGGTTCGATGATGTGTTCATGATGCCCCATAGCCGTCATACGGAACTGCATCGCGAGGATATCCTTGCGAATCCGGATCTGACGATGATTGCTGAGTCGCCCGACTGTGGGGTCAGCATGGTAATGGCTCGCAATGGGCGTGAATTCTTCATCACAGGTCATCTGGAATATGCCCCCAATACGCTTGATACGGAATATCGCAGAGACAGTGGGATAAGGGATGACGTTGAACTGCCGAAGAACTACTATCGGGATGATAATCCGGATAATCCTCCAGTTGTCTCATGGCGCGCTCATGCCAATCTGTTGTATTCAAACTGGATCAACTATTACGTTTATCAGGAGACTCCGTATAACATCAACGACATTAAGTAACGCACAAAGCATTGACTGCATTAGAACTATTAGCTCCTGCCAAGAATCTGGCCTGTGGCATAGCTGCCATAGACCATGGGGCTGATGCAGTCTATATCGGTGCTTCCCGTTTTGGAGCGCGAGCAGCTGTAGGCAACAGCGTCGATGATATCCGTCAGCTTTGTGACTATGCCCATCGCTTCTGCGCGAAGGTCTATGTCACTGTCAATACCATTGTCTATGACGAGGAACTGGATGCCACCCGCCAGTTGCTGAGCGAATTGCGCGAGGCTGGTGTGGATGCCGTCCTGGTGCAGGATATGGCCGTTCTCTCGATGTGTCAGTTGCCGCTTCATGCTTCCACGCAGACGGATAACAGGTGTGTAGAGAAGGTGCGCTGGCTGCGTGAGCAGGGCTTCGTGAGAGCCGTGCTTGCCCGTGAACTCTCCCTGGAGGAGATTGCGACGATCCATCGTGAGGTGCCCGATATGGAACTCGAGGTGTTCGTCCACGGGGCTTTGTGTGTCAGTTACTCTGGCATCTGCTATGCCTCTCAGCATTGTTTCCGACGGAGTGCCAATCGAGGTGCCTGTGCCCAGTTCTGCCGCATGCCTTTCTCGCTTGTGGATGCCGATGGCCGAGAGGTGGAGCACGATCGCTATCTGCTCTCCCTCAAGGATCTGAATCAGAGCGATCATCTGTTGGAATTGGCTGAGGCTGGAGCCACTTCGTTTAAGATTGAAGGGCGTCTGAAAGATATCTCCTATGTGAAGAATGTGACAGCTGCCTATAGCCAGCAACTCAATAGGATTGTCAGCCGCTATCCCGATAAGTATTGCCGCAGTTCGCTGGGGGTATGCAGTTATACGTTTACCCCAGATCTCCGCAAGACGTTCAATCGCGGTTATACCACCTATTTCCTTCATGGGCGCCAGCCTGATATTGCCTCCTTTGATACGCCAAAGGCAATGGGCGAATTTGTGGGCACCGTCAAGGAACTGCGAACTGACTCCTTCAATGTTGCAGGAGTCTCGAGTTTTGCCAATGGCGACGGCCTTTGTTTCTATAATGGTCATCAGCTCGAAGGGTTCCGTGCCAATAGGGTAGTGGGAAATCGCATCTATCCTTATCGTATGCCCCAGGGCCTGAAGGCTGGGGTGCGGCTCTACAGGAACAGTGACCAGGAGTTCGAGCGTCTGTTGGCTAAGCCCAGTGCTGAGCGCCGTATTCCCATCCGTATCTCCTTGCAGGCTATAGCCGATGGCTTTCAGCTGACGGCTGTCATCCTCTCGCAGTCTTCTGCTCCCGCACCGTTGACGGTACGTTTCGCAGCAGAACATCAGGAGGCTCAGAAACCGCCTCGTGAGAATATCATCCGCCAACTCTCCAAACTGGGTGATACCATCTATGTCTGTTCTGAGGTAGAGATCCCAGATGATTTCAACTATTTTATCCCCAATAGTCTGTTGTCTGAGATGCGGCGCTCGTTGACAGAACAGTTGCAAGAAAGCAGGAAGCAGATTCAGAAGCTTGTATCTGCTGAGGCTCAGGAGAAATCCGCAGACCGTCAGGTGACGGCTGTTGATGCACCTCCAGCCTACCCATATCCCTATCTCTACAACATTGCCAATCGTCTTTCTCAGGCGTTCTATGGTGCAGACAGACAGTCTGCCTATGAACTGAAGGGTGGGGCAGGTCCCATCATGCAGTGTCGTCATTGCATCCGCTACAGTCTCGGCTATTGTGTGAAGCGCGGTGGAAAACGGCCCGTGTGGCATGAACCACTTTCCCTGAGACTGGGCGATGGCCGCAGTTTTCGCCTGGAGTTCGATTGTAAGAATTGTCAGATGAATGTGTTTGCCAGTGAATAGTTTTGGATGTCATAGGGTTTTGAAAAGGATGATGAGGGTACTGCTCTTATCACTTATCACTATCCACTATTCACTATTTACGGTCTCTTGCTACAACCGCGGACCGTTGACTTCCGACGCTTGGGATCTCACCAGTCAGCAGATTGATTCGATCTCCTTCTATACCACCCATCATTACACGCAGAACTATAACTTCATTGTGACAGGCGACTCGCTTGTTGTGGTGGCCCAGCAGCCCAACGATATGCCTGTGCCAGAGGTCATGTCGCTGGAACTCGCGACTGACCAGGGCGAGCGCCAGAAGGATTCTATCACCATTCACCGTCATGAGCGAATCGTGGTGGCCGATATCAAGACGCTGCCTGCTGATACGATCGACTCCGTATGGGTAAAGGTGGCGCGCGATCAGCTGACATTCGGATGGATCCATGAGCGTGAACTGTTGGCGAAAGTGTCGCCCGATGATCCTATCAGCCAGTTCATAGACTTGTTTTCCGATATCCATCTGCTGGTGTTCTTGGGTTTGGTGGTTGTGATTGTGGCAGCCTATGGCGTGCGTCATCTGCTGCGTAGGGGCGCTAAGATTGTGCATTTCAATGATATTCCTTCGTTCTATCCCACGGCCTTGTGCCTGCTTGTCTCCGCCTCGGCTGTGCTCTATAGTTCCATTCAGGTCTTTGGCCCTGAGACGTGGCGGCATTTCTATTACCATCCTTCGCTGAATCCTTTTGCGCTGCCATTCTGGCTGGGACTCTTTGTCTCGTCTGTATGGGCTATCATCATTGTGGCGATTGCTACGGTTGATGATGTCTCGCGACACTTGCCGATGGGGGCTTCGATACTCTATCTGGGCGGACTGACGGCCGTGTGTGCTGTCGATTACGTCATCTTCAGTGTCACGACCTTGTATTTCGTGGGCTATCCTTTGCTTATAGCCTATTTCTATTTTGCCATCCGCCGTCTGAATCCGGATTCATACTAGCATCAGGTCGCTCATGATCATGTCGCTGATGAAAAGGCCGCGACGGGTGAGCGAGAGCTGATGGTTGTCGTGGGAGAGTTTCAGCAGACCGTCATCGATGAAGTGCTGGGCGTTCTCAAGACAATACAGGCGATGACGCGCAGAGAGATTCTTCAGGTTGATGCCCTCACAGGTACGAAGGGCAACAGTCACGCAGTCGTTGTAGCGGGTGTCTTCGTCGAGCCATTCTTCTTCATAGACACATGTCCCTTGTCTGATGCCATCGATGTAGCGGCGGATATCACTGATGTTCCAACGGCGACAACACTGTCCGTCGTACGAGTGTGCGGCAGCCCCGATGCCGATATAGGGTGTCTGGTTCCAGTAACTGCTGTTGTGGCGCGAACGGTAAGACCGTGACTCCCTCTCCCTTTGCAGAGGGCGAGGGGAGAGACCCCAGTTACTGATCTCGTAGTGTTCGTAGCCTGCTGCTTCCAGACGATCCATCAGCAGTTCGTACATCGTGCGCTCCAGTTCTTCGTCGATAGGGGAAATCTGCATGCGGTAAAGTGGTGTACCTTCCTCGATCATCAGACAGTAGGCCGACAGATGCTCCACATCCAGCGAGAGGGCTGTGCTGATATCCTGCTGCCATGAAGTCAAGGTCTCTTCAGGAAAGCCGTACATCAGGTCGATGCTGAGGTTGCTGATGCCAGCCTTGCGCAGCCTGTCGATGGCCTCACCCACCTGGCGTGAGGTATGCCTGCGGTGAAGGAAAGCCAGTCGCTCGTCGTCGAAGGTCTGCGCTCCCATCGACACGCGGTTCACGGATAGTGTGGGGAGGGCAGCTGCCAGTTCTTCTGTGACATCGTCAGGGTTCACCTCGATAGTCACCTCCGCATCCTTTTCCACCTTATTATATTTATATATCGTGTCGAATATCTGATGCAGTTGGGGAAGAGTGAGCTGTGAGGGCGTGCCGCCACCAAGATAGATGGTGCCTATGGAGCCTGATGCCCTGTCGGCTATCTCGCGGCATAGGGCATCAGTATATTGCTGACGGAGCTCGAAGGCGGTTGTCGAGTAGAACCCACAATAGATGCAACGGCTCTTGCAGAATGGAATATGGATGTATAGACCTGCCATTTTCTGTGCAAAGTTACGATTTAACGAGCAAAAAACCAAATAATATGGGCGTATTTTCGAGTGCAAGTAAGTGCGGGCTTTATGTAGAAATACTAATTTTGTTTAATATTTAAAAGAAATCTTTGGCTATTTGTGGAAAAATGTCTAATTTAGTGCCCCGAAAAGAAGTATTCACCTAAAACTAAAAAGATATGAAAGTTTATCAGACTAACGAGATTAAGAACATTGCGCTGCTTGGCAGTGCGGGTAGCGGCAAGACTACTCTTGCCGAGTCAATGGTTTACGAAGCAGGCATCATCAAGCGCCGCGGTACCGTAGAGGGTAAAAACACGATGAGTGACTATTTCCCTGTAGAGCAGGAATACGGCTACTCTGTGTTCTCAACCGTCTTCCACGTAGAGTGGAACAACAAGAAGCTGAATATCATCGACTGTCCAGGTAGCGACGACTTCGTGGGTGGTGCTATTACAGCTCTCAACGTGACCGATCAGGCTGTTATCCTCATCAATGGCCAGTATGGTCCTGAGGTGGGTACGATGAATGCCTTCCGCAATACAGAGAAACTTCAGAAGCCCGTCATCTTCCTGGTGAATCAGCTCGACCGCGATAACTGCGACTTCGATCAGATCCTGGGTCAGCTGAAGGAGGTCTATGGCAACAACTGCGTGCCTGTTCAGTATCCTATCGCTACGGGTGCTGGCTTCAACAGCGTCATCGATGTGCTGCTGATGAAGAAGTACTCTTGGAAGCCCGAAGGCGGTGCTCCCATCATCGAGGATATCCCTGCCGATCAGCTGGAGAAGGCCAAGGAGTGGAAGGCTGCCCTCGTAGAGGCTGCTGCCGCTGGCGACGACACGCTGATGGAGAAGTTCTTCGAGAGTGAGGACCTCAGCGAGGACGAGATGCGTGAGGGTATCCGCAAGGGCCTTGTCACACGTTCCATCTTCCCCGTGTTCTGTGTCTGCGCAGGTCGCGACATGGGTGTTCGCCGTCTGATGGAGTTCCTCGGCAACGTGGTGCCGTTCGTCAGCGAGATGCCCGTCATCAAGAATGCTGCTGGCAAGGACGTGCCTGCAGATGCCAGTGCTCCCACATCGCTCTATTTCTTCAAGACTGGTGTCGAGCCTCATATCGGTGAGGTACAGTACTTCAAGGTGATGAGTGGTGTCGTCAAGAGCGGCGACGACCTGACCAATGCTGATCGTGGTTCTAAGGAGCGCATCGGTACACTGTATGCCTGCGCTGGTGCCAACCGTATTCAGGTCGACGAGCTGCGCGCTGGTGATATCGGCTGTACTGTGAAGCTGAAGGACGTGAAGACTGGCAACACGCTGAATGCCAAGGACGTTGAGAATAAGTTCGACTTCATCAAATATCCTAACTCTAAGTTCTCTCGTGCCATCAAGGCCGTCAACGAGGCTGAGACTGAGAAGATGATGGCCGCTCTGCAGAAGATGCGTCAGGAAGATCCTACATGGGTCGTTGAGCAGTCTAAGGAGTTGCGTCAGATCATCGTTCACGGTCAGGGTGAGTTCCACCTGCGCACGCTGAAGTGGCGTATGGAGAACAATGAGAAGATCCAGATTGAGTTTCAGGAGCCGAAGATTCCGTATCGTGAGACCATCACGAAGATGGCCCGTGCCGACTACCGCCACAAGAAGCAGTCTGGTGGTGCAGGTCAGTTTGGTGAGGTTCACCTGATTGTGGAGCCCTATACCGATGGTATGCCTGATCCTACCTCATACACCATCAACGGCCAGGAGTTCAAGATGAACATCAAGTCGAAGGAAGAGAAGGATCTGGAGTGGGGTGGTAAGCTCGTCTTCATCAACAGCGTCGTTGGTGGTGCTATCGATACGCGCTTCATGCCCGCTATCCTCAAGGGTGTGATGGAGCGTATGGAACAGGGCCCGCTGACAGGCTCTTATGCCCGCGACGTGCGCGTCATCGTCTATGATGGTAAGATGCACCCCGTTGACTCTAACGAACTCTCGTTCATGCTCGCTGCCCGTAACGCCTTCTCGGCTGCCTTCAAGGAGGCCGGTCCTAAGGTGCTCGAGCCGATCTACGACCTCGAGGTGCTCGTGCCTGCCGACTACATGGGCGACGTGATGAGCGACCTGCAGGGCCGTCGTGCCATCATCATGGGTATGGACTCTGAGAATGGTTACCAGAAGCTGACAGCCAAGATTCCTCTCAAGGAGTTGGCCAGCTACTCAATTGCACTCAGTTCTCTGACTGGTGGTCGCGCTTCGTTCACAACGAGCTTCTCAAGCTATGAACTCGTGCCGAACGATATCCAGCAGGCTCTGATTAAGGAGCACGAGGCTGAGATGAAGGAGGAAGATTAAGTTTTTCTTCATACTGACAACGAAGGGGGTGGTTGATTGCGATCGGCCATCCCTTTTTCATGTCAGTAGATTCTGGAGAGTGATATTATTAATTGCTGATATATCATTAAATTTTATCATTTTGTTAATTATTATAAATTTAGGTTTGAAAATTAACAAAACGTGCCGTTGTATTTAAGATTTCGCCTAACTTTGCAGCAGTTTTGAAACCATTACGATGAAGAAAAGTACAATTTGGATTATAGCGATTATCATGGGACTCTCATTCGTGGGACTTCTCTGGCTGCAGATCTCCTATATCGAGGAGATGGCCAAGATGAAGAAGGAACAGTTTGACGAGTCTGTGAACCGTAGCCTGTACCAGGCATCGCGTAATCTGGAGATGAATGAAACGTTACGCTATCTGGAGAAAGACGTCAAGCAGACCGAACGTAAGGCCATCAAGCAGGACTCCGTGATGGTCGATGGTCTCGACGGCACCATCAAGCAGAGCCATCAGTTTGCGGTGGCAGCCGACGACGGCACCGTCTATTCCTCTTTCGAGTTGAAGACCTTTGCCATCAAGCCCGCCAACGTACCCAAGGCCATGATACTGCGCACTGACAAGAACTCCATCTCAGAGGCCTCGAAGTCGCTGCAGGAGATCGTGCGCAACCGCTATGTCTATCAGAAAGCCCTGCTCGACGAGGTCGTCTATAACATCCTCTACACGGCCTCCGACAAGCCTCTCAAGGAGCGCATCAACTTCAAGCTGCTCGATCAGGACATTCGTGCCGAGCTGATGAACAACGGCATCAACATCCCCTATCACTTCCGAGTGGAGACGGCCGACGGCCGCGAGGTCTATCGCTGTCCTGACTATTCGGAGGAGGGCGAGGAGTACACCTACAAGCAGACGCTCTTCCGCAACGACCCCTCCCCGAAGATGGGTGTGGTGAAGATTCACTTCCCCGACATGAACTCCTACATCTTCTCCAGCGTGCGCTTCATGATTCCTGCGATGGTCTTCACGGTGGTGCTGCTCATCACCTTCATCTTCACCATCGTGGTCATCTTCCGGCAGAAGCGCTATAACGAGATCAAGAACGACTTCATCAACAATATGACGCATGAGCTGAAGACCCCGATTTCCAGCATCTCGCTGGCGGCTCAGATGCTTAACGATGACTCCGTCACTAAGAGTCCCACGATGCTCACACATCTGGGAGGCGTCATCAACGACGAGTCAAAGCGCCTGCGCTTCCTCGTGGAGAAGGTGCTCCAGATGTCGATGTTCGACCGTAAGCAGGCCACCTTCAAGAAGAAGGAACTCGACCTCAACGAACTGCTCGAGACGATTGCCAGCTCGTTCTCCCTCCGCGTCGAGCATACAGGCGGTAAGATCTATACGGAGATTGAGGCCGTCGATTCATCCATCTATGTCGATGAGGTGCACTTCCAGAATGCCATTACCAATCTGATGGACAATGCCGTGAAGTATCGCAAGCCCGAGGAGGCGCTCGACATCTATATCCGCACGTGGAACGAGAAAGACCGTCTCTGCTTCTCCATACGCGACACCGGTCTGGGCATCAAGAAGGAGAACGTGAGGAAGATCTTCGACAAGTTCTATCGCGTACATACGGGTAATGTGCACGACGTGAAGGGCTTCGGACTCGGACTGGCCTACGTCAAGAAGATCATCACCCTGCATGAGGGCGATATCAAGTGCGAGAGCGAACTGGGCAAGGGCACCACCTTCACCGTCACGCTCCCCGTACTCAAGGAAGACAATTCATAGTATTCACAATAAAAAACTAAAGATTATGGACGAGAAAATGAAAATTTTGCTTTGCGAGGACGACGAGAACCTCGGCATGCTGCTTCGTGAGTATTTGCAGGCTAAAGGTTACACCGCAGAACTCTGTGCTGATGGTGAAGCCGGATTCAAGGCTTTTCTCAAGAACAAGTTCGACATCTGCGTGCTCGATGTGATGATGCCTAAGAAGGACGGCTTCACGCTGGCTCAGGAGATCCGCTCTGCCAACGCCGACGTGCCCATCATCTTCCTGACGGCCAAGACGCTGAAGGAAGACATCCTCGAGGGCTTCAAGCTCGGTGCCGATGACTATATCACCAAACCATTCTCTATGGAAGAGCTCGTGCTCCGCATCGAGGCTATCATACGCCGCACGAAGGGCAAGAAGACCAAGGAGTCGACCGTCTATCGCATCGGCCGCTTCACCTTCGACACCCAGAAGCAGCTCCTCAGCATCGGCGAGAAGCAGACGAAGCTCACCACCAAGGAGAACGAACTGCTCGCACTGCTCTGCTCTCACTCCAACGAGATCCTGCAGCGCGACTTCGCCCTGAAGACCATCTGGATCGACGACAACTACTTCAACGCCCGCTCGATGGACGTGTATATCACCAAGTTGCGCAAGCACCTGAAGGACGACGACCAGATCGAGATCATCAACATCCACGGCAAGGGCTACAAGCTCATCACGCCCGAAGAGGAGTGATAAGGGAAGAGTGAATAGTGAAGAGTGAATAGTGAATAGGGAATCATTTGCTTCAATATTAGGGATGGCGCTGGTGGTAGCCGGCGCCCTCCTTTTGGTAGTCAGTTACATCGCAGGCTGGACCTCCTCCAACCTCGTGCTGCTCACAGGACTGATAATCATCATCTTAGGCGCTGCACTCCACATTCGGCAGCTGAAAAAGGGTAGTAAGTATTAAAAATGGTTAAAGTTTTGGCTTGTCACAACGCTTGCCTCACTTTTCTCACCTCTTTTTTGTACCTTTGCACCCGCTTTTCGAAGCACATTATTAATTTTTTATTTTCAATTTAGTATGAATCAATACGAAACCGTTTTCATTTTAACTCCCGTTTTGTCTGATGATCAGATGAAGGAAACGGCCGCAAAATTCAAGAAGGTTCTCACCGATAATGGTGCAGAGATCCTGAACGAAGAGGCCTGGGGATTGAAGAAGATGGCTTATGCTATTCAGAAGAAGTCAACAGGTTTCTACTACCTGGTAGAGTTCAAGGCTGAGCCATCAGTAATTAAGACTTTGGAGACCGCTTTCCGTCGCGACGAGAAGGTGATTCGTTTCCAGACTGTTAAACTTGACAAGTATGCAGTGGAGTATGCTGAGAAGCGCCGCGCAAAGCTTGGTAAAAAAGAGGAGGCTTAAATTATGGCACAGGAGACAGAAATCCGTTATCTTAACGCTCCTTCTATCGACACGAAGAAGAAGAAGTACTGCCGTTTCAAGAAGAGCGGTATCAAGTACATCGACTACAAGGATCCCGAGTTCCTGAAGAAGTTCCTCAACGAGCAGGGTAAGATTCTTCCCCGCCGCATCACTGGAACATCTCTCAAGTACCAGCGTCGCGTGGCTCAGGCCGTGAAGCGTGCCCGCCAGATTGCACTGCTGCCTTATGTAACTGATTTGCTGAAGTAATTAAGGAGGACGCAAGATTATGGAAATTATACTGAAAGAAGATATTATCGGTCTGGGATTCAAGAACGATATTGTGAACGTAAAGTCAGGCTATGGCCGCAACTACCTCATTCCTCAGGGAAAGGGTGTGATTGCCTCACCATCTGCTAAGAAGATCCTTGCAGAGAACCTGAAGCAGCAGGCTCACAAGCTGGCAGCCCTCAAGGCAGCTGCTGAGGAGAAGGCCGCTCAGCTCAACGGTGTGGCTCTCGAGATTGCCGCCAAGGTCAGTGCTACTGGTCAGCTCTACGGTTCTGTTGGCGCCGCTCAGGTTGCCGACGAGCTCGCAAAGCTCGGTAAGGAGGTTGATCGCAAGATCATCACCATGAAGGATGCCAAGAAGGTTGGCGACTACGTGGCTCTCGTACACTTCCACAAGGAGGTGACTGTCGAGATCCCTGTGAAGGTCGTAGCTGAGAACGCTGCTGAGTTGAAGGCTGCTGCTGATGCAGAGGCTGCCATCAAGGCTGCTGCTGAGGCTCGTACAGCTGCTGCTGCCGCAGAGGCAGAGGAGTCAGAGGCTGAGGCAGAGACCGAAGAGGCTCCCGCAGAAGCATAAATCTGAAAAAACAATTAATAATTAACATGCTGTAAGGCATCATTATTTATTATTACGTAAGGTCCCGAAAGTCATACAGACTCTCGGGACTCTTTTTTTCTGCTTACATACTTCCCTGGCGACAATCTCAACGCCATTTTCTCCTTTAAGCGAATTCTAAGGCTATGCGACATCTACAACCTAACACTACCTTGCAGGGTGGCAAGTACAGAAAGGAACGTGTGCTTGTGATTTTGGTCAGAGACGTCAGCCGAATAACCAAACGAAAATTCGCCAAATAACCAATCGGATTTTGGCCAAATAACCAAATTTGGCTGAAAATATTTTGTTTTTCAAAGGGTTTTTCATATTTTTTGCAGCGCGTACTGGGGCAAGGAGGCTTTGGCAATTGAAAATAAAATGATTACTTTGCAAACGATATGAATAAGAAACAAGTTATAAAGCTATTTGAAGAACAGAAGGTTCTATTTGCCTCCTGCTGATAGAATTCTGGAGCTACTAGAAGAAAAGGAAGACAAATTTTTGCAAGTGCCACTTGCAAAAACGATTAAAAATCAATTGTGCAGTTTTTATCTGCACAAATAATCGATACAATTCGTACAACAATCCCGCCATTTCATACAAGATGGCGGGATTGTTGCTGATGATGCTAAAATCTTTCGTAACTTTGCACTCGTCAAAGTCATAGCAACAATAAAAAGAGTGAGTTATGAAGAAGATTCTTTTTGCAATTCTGATGTTGTTTGGTGCGATGAGTGCCTTATAAAAAATAAGCAAAGCGCCTTGGAATAACTCCAAGACGCTTCTCTTGTTTAATACCCCATGCACGAGGTCGTTCCCATTGCCGTTAGTATCGCCGTCGCAATAGAGGCTATAATCTGCACAATCCACTTAAAAGTTTCCTTCTTCGTCATACGCTTTAGCTTTTAATGATCAGTAAACTAAGGGGGGAGAGCCGGAGCCCTCGCCCCTCTAAAAGTTAATCGCTTTCTCGGGCTTAATCCTGATCAAGTCCGTCTCCGCCACCGGGATTCTGCGGATTACCGCCCGTGTTGTCGCCACCACCCTGGCTATCGGAGCCGCCCTGACTGTTGCCGCCAGTGTCAGTGCTGCCACCAGACTGGCTTCCGCTACCAGAGCCGCTACCTGCGGTCTCTGAGCCTGTCGAAGAGTCACCGCCCAGCTCGGCAGCCTTGGCTGCGGCAATCTGCTGTGCAGCAGCGTCAGTCCAGCCCAGCTTGGCCACCTTGTTCAGCTCGTCACGGGTGTACTCGCCAGTAGCCTGAGCAAGCAACTTCAGCGAAGCGACTGCAGGACCAGTCATCTCGTTCTGGTGCGTCTTCGGGTTGTAGAGTGATCCGAGCGAAGCCGAGATGGTCTTGTCGGAGTCCTTGTCATACAGCTTGGCGCAGCCGTTACCGATGACGCTCACCTTGAAGATCGCCAGGTCGTCCACCTTGACGGTGTTACCCATCAGCGTCTGCTCACGCGTACACTTCACGAAGTCGCGGAGGATACCCTCGATGGTGCCTTCCGAGAAAGGCGTGTTGTGCTCGGCCATGTGTTTTGCCATCAGGTGAATGTCGAGCGTTTCCTTGTAGCTCACGCGAGGATAGTACTTGCCGTAGGCCTCGCTGGAGTGGTTGTTGTTTTTTGAAAGATACAGTTCAATCATCTTCTTTTGTCGTTTAAATTGGTTAAAGTTTAAGTTGTTAATTTACGTTGTCTCCGGTACTCCTCCAGCCTGCGCACTGCCTTTGTTTTCCTTTGACACTGCAAAGGTAACAAATAATTATTTGGCATTACAAGTTCTTGCAAGTTGTTGCAAATTATTGCTAATTAATTATTCGCTTTTCTCAAAATAATTTCGTAAATTTGCACTATAAAACAATAAAGAGTAAAACGATGGAAAAAACGATCAGAACTTTCGGGCGCAGTGAGCTCGCCCAACAGTACTTCCCCCAGATCTCGCCCATGTCTGCATGGCGCAAGTTCCGGGAGTGGCTTATCCTTAATCCCAGTCTCCGTAGTCTGGCATCAGTCACGCGCCGCACGTTCACGCCAGCAGAGGTACAGCTTATCTACAACGAGCTGGGAGAGCCGTAGAAATACCACTTCTCAGAAATTCTGAGAATCTTATTTCAGAGTAAGAGCCATTTGTCACCGTGATAAGTGGCTCTCTTTTATATACAGCCTAATCTTCTGATTGTCAGTTGTTTATGTGTTCGCAAAATTTGCTAAAAGTCTCAGTCTCAAAGTCTCAAAAGTTTTTGAAATAGTCTCAAAATTTATTGATTATAATTTAATATATTAATATATTATAATATATTAATATATTACTTTTTTTTTGAGACTTTTGACTTCAAAACCAATTTTTTTTTTGAGACTTTGAGACTTTGAGACATTGACAATTCTTTGTGGAAAAAATAGGTTATGTCGGCAAATTCCTTTATCTTTGCCAATTGAAATAACAAAAACCTAAAATTCATGTATAACTTCGAAAGTTGTTTGGCAGACCTTAATAGCGAGGTGGATAGAGTAATGAGAGAAGATAATATGAGTGTTTTACTATCATTATAATTGTGATCTAATGATGAATGATCAAGACTCCGAAGAGGCTTCATCTAAGAAGCCACGAAGGCGAAAAAGAAAGAGAAGTAAGCCTTCGTGGCCTGAAAATGATGATCATCTAACGATAAGAATTAGGTGGATGATAAACTATTGTATGAACTGCGTGACATGGGATGAGGCGAAACCTATCATAGATATGATAGAAAAGTCCGTTGGGCAAAACGCGCCTCCGTATCTGGTGGCTGCTATAGCGAAAGTAAAAAATAAATTTGGACAGATGATTTATGGTCATACAGTAAAAGCAAAGAGAGTTAACATGTATCATACTGTAATCAAAGGTCCGATGAATAAAGTTACCAAAAACAAAGAAGTAAAACTATAAATTATGAAATCAAAAGTAAAGAAGAAACAACAATCTGCATTGGGCGTGATAATAAAAGGGAAGATTACAATCAATGGCCCTATGTTCGATATTCACGACAATCAGCATGTCCACATCAGCAAGGACTTATTATCAGAACAGGAAGATGAGAATGATACTGATGAAAGTATAGATACTACGGATGATTTGCAGTTGCCTGAAGCAGAGGAACTGAACTATTTTGCTCCAGCAAAGATGCTGAAGGTGATGTTGCAAAAAGACTGGTTCTTGGATAGAAGATCTGATGATAAATACACTTTTGAATGGTTGGAGGAATTCATAGATGCATTAATGGCATCGGAATGGAGGACTATGATAGCTCAGGAATGGTCGCATAAGGATAAACGTCTTAGTATTAGAGGGAATATTATTGGGACACTTGCGGCAGCGGGTGTGCTAAAAGGCAGTGATCTTAGTATTTCTTCAGCTGTAACTGAGAGTGACAAGAAGACGGTAAAGACCTTTGCTGTGTATATTGGAAGAGGAAAGAAGAAACCTTATTGTGACTGGGTATATGACTATGTAAATAACTAAAATTCAACCCAAAACTCAACTATAGATATATTTAGGTTTGCACAAAAATAAATTTTAAAGTTTTAGAATCTCTTATTGGGAAAGGTTTTTGGGCCCATTTTGCATTCAACTGGCAAAGTGGGTCTTTTCTTGTGATTTGTCAGTTGAATAATTGAACTCTACTTTTGCACCAGATTTCAATTTTACTAACATTCAAAGGTCGCCTTGAAGGGGGTGACGTAAAACAAAACTTCAAAGATGAAGAAGAGAAAACTGCTGGTGCGAAAGATGGCACACAATGTTCGTCAGGTGAATCACGACTTGCGCTTCGAGTATGGGGTGGCTCCACATGCTGACCGTGAGATGACCACGCTGGAGAAAAAGGTAAGTCCGCAGCTTTATGGGATGCTCATGCAGCAGCTGCTTGGTTTCCACGGCGACATGCAGCTGGAGATGGCTGAGAATCTGGTGATGTTCGCCTGTGAGCATATCGCTCACACGACTGGATGTGACAGTGTGGACATGGTGCTGGATGTCTGTTATTCGTGGATAGCTGCCGAACAGGGCATCTTAAAACAAAGCTACTATGGGGTTCGATGATTTCTATATCGAGATCAAGAAGCTTCGTGCTGAGAACAGTCAACTGAAACGAGAGGTCAGGAGACTTAGAAAGGAATTACAAAAATAAACAAAATAGATGAACGAAAGAAAACTGAATTTTGCCGAGAAGCCAGTGCAAGTGCTGACGCTCGACGAGCTCGAAAAGAGCTATCATGAGAATTTGCCCACGGGCGACCCCGTAGGCGGTATCTATCACTTCGCCCTGATACAACAGGTGCTGGCATTGTTTGAGAAGCGTGGGCTGAAGCCCGTGGTGCAGGAAATCTTCGCTGCCGCCAATCGCGACTCGAAGCGCCCGGGTGTCACCATCCTGCCACAGCTGGAAGAGAAGTTTGGCGAAAAGGCCATCGAGGCTCATCTGCTCCGCCGTGTGTATGCGAACATCGAGATTCGATGTGATGAGACGGACGATGTAGTGACCTGCCTGGCAGTGGCTTATCATCAGAAGGGCATCCAGCTCGGTATCGGCCCCATGGTAAAGGTCTGCCATAACCAGACTATCCTCGGAGCGCAGGACGTAGTATCTAACTACACTTGTTACAACGGTCAGAGTCGCAAAGACAGATTTAACTTGGATATGGTGCTCAACCGTGCAGAACAGTGGGCTAACGACTATGAGCCGTATCAGAAGATTCGTCAGGAACGCATCAGTACACTGAAGAATCATGGTTTTAAGCGTGAGGATATGCTGCAGTTGATAGGTATTCTCGTGGAAAAGCGCATTGTTCACGACTCGCAGAACGAAGCTCTGCATGACGCTACACCATACCCTCTAAATTCTTCGCAGATCAACGAGACAGCAGAGAATATGCTGGCGATGATGAGTCAGAACAAGACCATGACATACTGGGATGCGTATCAGTCGCTGAACACCGTGCTGAAACCCAGTCGTATGGATATTCCCCAAGTGCTGCCGCAGTCGCTGGCGCTCTTCGAGACGATGTTTGAACAGATTAAATCATAAGCGCATGGATACATTGGAAGCAAAGAATCTGCTGGCAGACAACCTGAGATGTCTGGCCAGAAACATGGAGCAAATCAGACACCACGAGATAGAGAAAGTGATGGGCGATGACGAGCCGATGCAGGATTTCCTGGCAGAGTGTTGTTGCACCATAAGACCTTACGAGGGATCGACTGCTGAAGATTGCATTAAGTATCTTGACAGACTCTACAAGGGTTTCAGTGAGGCATCTGAACATTCTATTCTGATGAATAGGAAATACGCCTTTGCAGATCTGGATAAGGCTCACCTATGCGACATGATCTTTGGAGGTATCGGCCACGGATTTCCTAAGAAGTTGATGCAATGCGCCAGCGAAGTGAATGACTTGGCAAATGATCTGATACCCGAAGGGAATGCCTATCCCAAATCCAAAACAATGTGCAAGTATTTAGTTCGCACCTTTCTGACAAGAGCTGAGAAGATTATAGAGAAACATGGCTATAAAGACTGGGAGGACGGCCATTACAGTCTGCCTCTTGGCTATCTGGGTTCTTGGATGCACCGTAAGAACTGGAATGAATAATCAAAAAAAGTATCATAACATGACAGAAGAAAATTACATTGAAAAGCCGGAAGGAAAGCCGGTGAAGGCCTATAGGGCCAGAGTGAAGATGTACGGCAACGATGTCGTAGTCGTGAACCCCGAGGAGCCCCGTGAGAGCAATCGCAAGATGATCAAGCAGAAGGGCAAATCCTCCTTCTACAAGAGTGAGGGCGAGAAGGACAGCAGCTATTCTATCCACATCAACGTGGATGCGAATGATCCCGACCCCGTAGCCACCATGCAGGAGCGTTTCGCAGAGCTCACCAAGGGAGAGCTGAAGAGTGAGCTGAAGCTCAAAGTAAAGGGCAAGATGCTCTTCGAGAGCCCAAAGCTGAAACTCTATCTGAACAAGACCACCAAGCAAGTGGTGATCCAGACGACGCTGGACTGTTCGCCTACGGTGGAAAGAGAGCTGCTGCAATTGCAGAGTGAGATGGGGCGCGTCATCGGCGCTAACTACTCGGAGATTCTTAAAGTGTTTAACTCAAAGACGGAGAAGAAGGCAGAAGCCGCTCTCTCTGACCAAGAAATCATTGACCGCGTTTAAAGGTAAAAAAGTAAATGTTCACATTCCAAGAGAATACTCACTTTTCTCAGGCGCTTCCTTGCACAAAGGAAGCGTTCTGGGAGCAAGTCAAGAAGCAGACTACAGCCTGGCGCATCAATGCCCGCAGGGCTATCCTTGCAGCCGTTGAAGCCTCAAAGACGGAGGGTGCACCCGCCCTGCAGTCATGGCTCAGCAGCTCGGAATATCAGAAGTTCGACCTGAAGAGGCAGAACCTAAAGAAGAAATCCGCAAAGGAAGCCTGGGCCAAGAAGACGGATGCCGAAAAACTGAAGGCTTACGCCCAAGATCTCAAGGAGAACCTGCCTGCATTCATCTTCAGCTGTTATCAGTTTGACGCTACAGAGTCTGCCAAGGGGCAGCCCTTCTGTCATCGTCGCCTAAAGGACTGTCATCTGAATGGCCTTGTGATGCTCGACATCGACCATGTGGAGAACCCGATGCAGATATGGTGGCAGCTCAGGGATAACGCAGAGCTGATGACTCGCACAAAGCTGGTGTATATTACCAGCAGTGGTAATGGCCTCCGCATCATCTTCACAGCAGACAGCAGTCTGGGTAATCTGGCAGACAATCAGATTGTTTTTGCAAACGCAATGGGGCAGAAGGCAGATGCAAGCTGCATCGACGCCACCCGTAACTCTTTCTCTCCGAAAGAAGAGGATATATTGTTTATTGACGAAACCATATTTGACTATTATGATGAAGATTTTGATAAGATGTTCACGGATGCATACCGTGATGAGAAGACTCAGCCTATTAACTATCGATTTGATACTGATGATAGGGCTGACGGTAGTATTCATTCTAAGCCTGCTGCTGTATCCAATAAAGCTGCTCAGGAAGGGGCTGGCACTGTCGGCTCGGTGGATGACCAGCCGCTGGGTGATGGTGTAAAGTGGCGAGGCTATAATCTACAAGCTATTATTAATCAGCGTTATGCTGATAAGCTACCCTGCAAGGATGACTCCAATCGCCATGCTGAATCACTTAAGCTCGCCACAGACCTTATGCTCATGCTCGACGGTGACAAAAAGCTGGTGCAGACCATTGTCGAAAGACAATCGTGGGTGCAGGAGATTATCGAAGAGCGCGATGAGGATGTGGCGCAGACGGTGGAGAGTGCTGCCAAGCAGCTTGCCAAGAAAGAAGAAACTACCTCAAAGCCTTACCCCAGTAAGGCCATGCAAGCAGCCATACAGGCTGTAACGGGGCTTACTTACAGGGAACTGATTTCCGAATCCGCTGCCGAAAGCAGCGAAACTGCACGCACTTCTATTGAAAAGAAACTGCAGCAATGGGGCGAGGAGATTGAGGGGATGTTTGATGATTTCCCATTGCTTCGAGATGTCTGTGAAGGATTGAAGAAGAGCCAGTACCCTGCAGCCCTGTTCGTGGCTGGTGGCGTGATGATGACGCTCATGACACGTACTTGGTACCGCTTCTATCATCGTCCACAACAGGAGCGTCGTCTTAATTGCTCGCTCTTCATCATCGGACACCCTGCTTCCAACAAGTCAATGGCTGATGATATCTACGAGGTGCTTTCTACACCTATCGCTGCCGCTGACAAGGCTGGTCTTGCAGCCTTGAATCGCTACAAGCAGGACACGAAGAAGAAGGCTGCCAATAAGGAGGGTAAGGACAAGCCGCAGGGTATCATCCGTATCCACCCGGCACGAACCTCTAACGGGCAGTTGATTCAGGATATGCTTAACGCCAAAGAGACGATTGAGGGCAAGGAGATTCAACTGCACCTCTTTACGTTTGATACGGAGCTGGACAACTCCACCACCTTGCAGCAGGGTGGCTCTTGGATCAACAAGCAGAGCATGGAGCTCAAAGCCTTTCATAATGAAAAAGATGGTCAGATGTACCAGAACTCGGATTCGCCTGTCGATGAATTCCGCGTCACTTGGAACTTCATCTATACGGGTACGCCCATTGCGCTGAAACGCAAGGTGAATGAGCGCAACTTCGGTAGTGGTCTCTCCACGCGTCTGGCTGTTATCCCGATGCCTAAGACCAACTTTGAGATGATCGGTTTTGAAGATAAGACTGCCATAGACTGGCAGCGTCTGGATCGCATGAAGACTTGGGCATACCGTCTGGACAGCCGTTTTGGAGAATTACCATTCTGGGGTATCGTCAAGAAGCTCTATGACTGGACGAAAGACCGCATGGAGGACTGTGCAGATGACAATTCAGAGGCCAATGAATTGATGCTGAAGCGTGTAGCCTATCACGCCATCAACTACTCCGCTCCTTTCATCGACGCCCGTCACTGGGACAAGATGAAGCAAAAGGGCAGCTACTGGGTAGGTGAGTATGAGACGGACGAGACAGATTGGAAGCTTTGCGAACTCATTGCAAGAATCCAGTATGCGACACAGCAGCACTTCTTCGGCGTCATCGCTGAGAAATACTTCGACGACATGAACAATGACGTTCAGTTTACGGGTAAACGCCATCAACAAAGATCAGTGGATGGTTATAATCGTCTGCCTGATGTATTTACAAGAGAGGATGTGATGAAGTGCTTTAATTACGACAATGACAGTTCGGTAAATACCAAAATCTCCCGTATGATGAACAGTCATCAAATAGAGAAAATTGAAAATGGTGTAGATAAAGGAAAATACCAGAAACTAAAAAAGTTGAGTATATAAGTCTCAGTCTCAAAGTCTCAAAATAATTTGAACAATAATGAAACAAGTAGAAATGAATAAACAAGCAAAACTCTCCGAGCATTTTAAGCTCGGGGAGTTGACAAAGACGAAGCATGTGACGGCGGATGGGAATATCCCGAGTCACGAAGTGATTGAGAATCTGAAGCGGCTCTGCTGGTGGCTGGAGGAGCTACGCTACAGCTACAACACGCTCTACTGTCTGCAGCCAGGCGAAGATTACGACACCTCGGAGAATGTCGAGGGGATTATCATCAATTCGGGCTATCGCTCGCCTGCAGTGAACAAGCTGGCGGGTGGGGTAGCGACGTCGAACCATGTGACAGGCTGTGCCGTGGATATCCGCTGCGTGGGTAAGGAGCAGATGATCCGCTACGCCTCTATCCTGCTCGACATCGCCGACGGCACAGGGAAGGACTTTGATGAACTGCTGCTGGAGCAGCATGGCAACATCTGCTGGCTTCACTTCGCCGTGCGCCCCAAAGAGAACCGCAGGAGAATATCATTTATTCATGCGTAGATGATCTATGCTCTTTGAAGGTTTGGTCAAAGGGCTTGAATGAATGTGATCATGAAGGATAGAAGAGGTGGGCCTTTCCATAAGTATAAGATTCGCCTCTTCTTTCAGGATATCACCTTCGAGAAGTCCAAGAACGATTTGTAACATCATGCTTGTGATAAGCCCGAAGACCACATCTCTATAGTTGATGCTCATTTCATACAATTAGGCAGGGATTTCATACAAACATATTAAAATTTCTACCTAATTTCTTGCATTTTTCAAAACTAATCACTATTTTTGCAGATGAGTTTCAAGTACTCCTTTGAAAAGGTGTGCGTTTTAATGACTCAAACTTAGTAAAAAGAGCGATTGAATACTATTTAGCAGTACGAATCTGGACAATTCGCATCTCTATATAGATAGTAGGCAATATGTTCTAATGACCGATTTGGGGTTATGGCATCAGTAGAGGATTCTCTGCACTATATATTCACGAAATTTAAGAGCAATTACCTTTCCCTGCTTGAAAACTTATAAGAATCGCCCAAGCTTCCTCTAAGAATTATCTGTCTATTACTCTTAGCTTACAATGCTCATTGTCATAACGAACACCTATGAAACGTATTGGTAAACTATTACCTTCAACTAACTTCTCCACTAACTTTATCTTCAATTCGGCATCTTTATTCATTGGCTCTTGTAAATAGATGCAGGTTAATGCTCTTTTAATTGATAAGGCAGATGGATTTCGAGCAATGACACGATATTCGTTCTCTGCTCTCCAATGAGGATGTTTTGCAAAGAAGATTTCTTTGCGATTTCTTATTATAGCCTTTTCAATATTATCATCGGACTCAAAATCACTTCCGACAAGGGGAATCGGTTTCACAGGCTTATATTTAACGCTTCCCTTGTACACGTCAACTTTCTCCAACAAACGATTTTTGTCAAATTCCAAACAAATACCATTTTCGTTTCTTGCATAAAGTCCCCACATCATCGATGAAAAGCATCCACGTTCTGATATGTAGTCTTTGCAAAAACTTATTTGTTGATATTTTGATAATATTGTGAAAAAATAGCCAAGAGAGCCCCCCTTGAAACTTTTTATATGCTTTGGCATATTTATTCTACCTGGTATTTCAATTTCTGCAAACTTTTGTCTTTCATACAAATCATTCATATTTTTATACTCATGAAATTGGAGTTCTTCAGATATCCATATTTTAGTAAAAGTGTCGATAGTCGTATAATGATATAATAGCATGATAAAGAAATTTGCGAAATTATGAATTTTCTTGTTCAATATTATACATTGATTGAATAACATCAATAGCCTCTGTCGTGGAAATATTGAAAAACTCCCGATTGTTATTTACTCTACAGCCCTTTTGTTCTAAAAACTTATGTATCATCTTTTCTGCTAAATGACAATCTTTGAATGGCTTATAGAATACAACAACAAATGGTGTTGGCACGCCTGTCGCTGAAGATAATTCTTTTGCACGCTCATAAGGGTCTCTAGTTGTTTTCCCGATTTTCACTTGACCCTCAATTGAAGAATTAATCATAACGTAGATGTATCCTTCTGAACTGCCACTATACTCTTCTCCATTCACTACAATAGCATTGCCTATAACTTCTTCAGGCATAGAATGCCCATTAACAAATTCAAACAACTCATGATAAGCTCGAATTTTTGTTGTAAGCCCACCGTTAGTAACTGACTTCGATATTATCTCATAATCGCCATGAGTGCTTTCTATGAATATGTCTTGCAAAACATCACATTGTTTATAAAACGCAGCTATAGCAATGTAATTTATACGATCATAGTCATAACCGTATCTTTCACTGAATTTTTTAATAGAAATCTTCGAGTTTAGAATATCCTTGTCTATTTTTGAGAAGCACTCTGCTTGATGATTCATAATTCTCTTTTCATTATCATCAAACATGTAGTCATTCTCGTACATATAACGGTAGCAATCATCATTATCAATGAGTTCTGTCAAAGTAAGCATATTATACCCATCATACAAACAATCCGTTAGCCACATATAATTTTCGCCACCAAATATAAAATTATATTTTCCAACATTGACAGGATAGTTGGCAAATCCAATTCTTACAACTGTTGGGCTTTGTCGCCTAATAGTGATGCTCGGTAAAGAAAGAGCAACTTCAATATCGCATTTATGAATGTTTATCATATTGTACAACGTGTCTTCACCAAACCCAAACGTCATAAGTTCATATGAAGTTTCATTCTTTTCAATAATTTCTTTTATCATATTTATCTCAATTCCACTCAATCGCAATGCATCCACTATCCTATTCTTGTCGATGGTATTTGGTATGTTTATAGAGGTATTTAAGACATGTTCTAAAAAGTTTCTACTGACGTTGCGTCCTTTTGCTCCATTTTTCAATCTGAAAAATAAAGCATCAGATCTGAAATAGTTTTTAACTTCCTTTAGGCAGTTTCGCATAAACTCATAGTTAATCTTTTTGCTATCATTTCGAACAATGCAAATCAACTTGTCTGTAAATAATTCCCAATATGCTATACACTTTGCCTGTTTGTAATCTTTCTCAATATATCCTTCATCTGTGTGGTTTGAAAAATACAGTTCACCATTGTTATATCCGAGCTTTGACGTTGTCTCATATATGATACTATCATAGTAGATGGCTCCATCAACATGTCTTAATTTTACTCCATTAGGGTAATTTATGAATCCATTTTCATCAATGCTGAGGTTTTCCAAAGTTTCCTCATCAAGTTCTTTATAAGTAACTTCTGTTACTACCTTTGGTTCATTGGAAATACCGCTAAGTATGATTTCAAAATCTCTCCTTACATTCTCCCTTGCTTCTTCTGGATTTAAGTTCTTATAACGAGAATGGATTTCCACTGCCAACTTAAGGCGAGGCAAGATTTCCTTTTCGCCTTGCACAAGCAGTTCTCTCGGTTTATCGCCTTTTGTTTCACCAACAATTCCAACTAATTCCATCTGCTCCATAATCTTTTTTGATTGGTTATAGCCAATAGAGAAACTCCGTTGAAGCAGACTCTCGGAACCAAGTTGATAACAAACAATTTCAAGTATTGCTTCAGCTAATAGAGGTTCACATTCATCTTTGCTAAATATGTTATTCAAGATACTTTGAATAGCTTCAACACTAACGACTGAGCCAGAATCGTTATTTCTTTCAACATTATCTTTATTTGTTTCCTCTGAGGAGAACCACTTTGAAAAAAATCCCATCTTCTTAATTAGCTTTAAGTACTTTATACGGTTTCCAATCTCGATTCACATTTTAATTGCAAGGGGCGCAGTCATTCGCCATACCTCTCTCGGCTCACCACAAGCCACTTCCAAATATGGGAAAGCTGCGCCCGTTTGGGTTGCAGTCCCTATATTGAAAGTTTTGCTCGTTTTTTCTCGGGTGGCGATTGAGAGTCTATTGAGCATATGTCTTTGCGCTCCTTGCGGATTGCAATTGCAAAAATACAAAAAAATATAATAGCGACACAACTATTGTATATATTTTAGCAGATTTTTGCAAATACTTACCTTCTAATGATTAAAATAAGCTATCTGAGTTCCAATCTTGACATTACTTTATTTGTTGGTCATATCCGTCTCATTGGTAGATGAACAGAAAAGACAAAATTAATTACTCATATTGCTAAACACATATTTTTACCCAACTGTATTCTTGTCTTCTTGTCATTTTATAAGGATGAAATTTACGACTCTCGACACAGAAGAAATCATCTGCATTTCCGTACCAAAGATGCACGAATCAAACTCGCGTCACTATACCCAAAGCTTGGTTAACACCAAATGTCTTCAAGACACTACACTAGAGGAGCTGCATTTGTAACTCTGTTGAAAGAGATTACCAAACATCCTGCGTATAGTGTTCTGAAATCTGATCCAAATATTTATACCATAGGTGGTGAAAGGGGAGAGGATTACGATAATCTTCTGAATGCGGCTCACAAAGCTGTGGAACATGGTTATCGTGTATTTATCCTTCCGAATCCCAAAGGTTTCAGAACGGCAGATTTTGTCTTTGAACGTAAAGGAGTATATAAGATGTTTGATCTGAAGACGATTACTGGTAAAAATTCTGTTGGAACCAGGCTCGTCGAGTCAATAGGCCAATCGAATCGTGTATTATTGAATATGCCAACTGGCTACAATACTCGTTTGTTGGCTGCCGATATAAAAACATATTTTGAGTTGAATGAAGCAGCATTGGAAGTCCTTATTTTCAAAGGGAAAAGTGAGCTGTCTATATATAGAAGATTCGTCAGTAACTCAAGATTCTATTCAGAATTCAAGAAGACAGATGAACAATAAAAGCTACTCTTGAGGTAGCTTTAAAATGGAGCAGGGTCGATAAAGGCTTACTCCTCTCGGCATTCACTTGGAATGTTTACCGGATAGTCAAACTTACATTTGACACTGCAAAAATAGGGATTAATTCTGAAAGTTCCAAATTTTGGAGCGATTATTTTCACCTAGAAAATCTAAGATGCGTGAGAAAGGCCGAAAGATTACTCTGGGTAGTTGCCTTCGATGTAGGCCTTAATCAACGACGCATGCGAGAGAGGACTCTTTGCATTGTAAACATCCGGATTCGTGTTGTAGTCGAGCAGAACCAAGGCTGTGTTACTGTCACTTCCAGAGGAATGGATTACTTGTGGTCACTTGTCAATAATGAGAAGAAGCCGATTTTATTATGGAATTTCTACTAAAGGGTAGAAAAGAAGAGACCGCTGGACTCACGTCCAACGGCCTCTCATTTCTCTCAATTGTTCGTCTGATTACTTAACTGAATCAGCAGCAACAGTATCAACAGCCATGCTGTCAACTACGCTATCAACAACCTCAGCGATAGAATCGGTATCAACAGGAGCCTGCTGAGCCTTGTTACCACATGATGCGAAAGAGATAGCAGCAACTGCTACGAACATGAATACTAATTTTTTCATTTTTCTAATGCTTTTTAAATCTGTAAAACAATCATTTGTTTATTAAAACGCTGCAAAGGTACGGCTTTTTTTAATACGACGTATCATTTTTTTCGATTTTTTTTTGCCTATTTTTGTAACTTTTTTGCAAAGTGCTGATAATCAACAAAATACGAAATGTTAAAAAATCGTGTATTTTTGACAACTAACGGTTTTTTTGCAAAAAATGACTAAAATCCGAAAAAATATGCTACCTTTGTGCCCGTAAACAGTAATATGGATTCTTATGATAGATACTTCTGCCTTCCAGGGCAAGACTGCGGCTTACTTTACACTTGGATGTAAACTCAATTTCTCAGAAACATCGACTTTCGCGAAGATGCTTCAGGAGTATGGTGTCGTGACGGCGAAGAAGGGGGAGCAGGCTGACATCTGTCTGATCAATACTTGTTCTGTGACGGAAGTGGCCGACAGGAAGTGTCGTCAGGCGATCCATCGGATGGTGAGGAATCATCCCGGGGCTTTTGTGGTGGTCACTGGTTGTTATGCCCAGTTGAAGGCGGAAGACGTGAGCGGCATCGAGGGCGTGGACCTCGTGCTGGGGTCTGACGAGAAGGCCCGGCTGATCCAGTATCTCTCGGAGGCTTGGTCGTGTGAGAGGCAGAAGCGCTTCTTTACGCAGAAGACAAAGGATATCAAGTCGTTTGCGCCTTCGTGCTCGCGTGGTAACCGTACTCGCTATTTCCTGAAGGTTCAGGACGGCTGTGACTATTTCTGTACCTATTGTACTATCCCGTACGCGCGCGGGTTCTCGCGTAATCCGACTATCGCTTCTCTGGTGGCACAGGCTGAGGAGGCTGCCAGCGAGGGGGGCAAGGAGATCGTGCTGACGGGTGTGAATATCGGCGACTTCGGCAAGACTACTGGTGAGCGCTTCGTTGACTTGGTGAAGGCGCTCGACGGCGTGGAGGGTATCAGCCGATACAGGATCAGCTCCTTGGAGCCGGACTTGCTGTCGGACGAGTTGATAGAGTTCTGTGCGAAGAGCAGGGCGTTTATGCCTCACTTCCATATTCCCCTGCAGAGTGGCAGCGATACGGTGCTGAAACTGATGCACCGCCACTATGACGCTCAGTTGTTTGCCGACAAGATCCATCGGATCAAGGCGCTGATGCCTGATGCGTTTATCGGTGTAGATGTGATGGTCGGCTGTCGTGGAGAGACGCAGGAGTGCTTTGAGGAGACCTATCGCTTCCTGGACGGGCTCGACGTGACGCAGTTGCACGTGTTCCCATATTCCGAGCGTCCTGGCACGTCGGCACTCAGCATTCCGTATGTCGTTTCTGACAAGGAGAAGAAGCTGCGTTCGAAGCGGCTGCTGGACTTGTCGGACAGGAAGACTGAGGCCTTCTATCGTCAGTATATCGGGCAGGAGGCTGAGGTGCTCTTCGAGAAGGCGCCTCGTGGCAGGGCGATGCACGGCTTCACGCGAAACTATATCCGAGTGGAACTGCCTGCCCTCGAGGCTGACCCGCTCTTGGACAATCAGTTGAGGAAGGTGAGGCTCGGCGAACTGACGCCCGACAAGCAGGCCTTGAAAGTGGAACTACTATAATTTTATTATATAAGGTACGCGCGCATGGAAAAAGTAGCAATCGTAATCCTGAATTGGAATGGGAGCAGCATGATGAAGCAGTATCTGCCGTCGGTGCTTCAGTATTCCCGCGACGAGGCAACCGTGTATGTGGCTGACAATGCCTCGACTGACGACTCCCTGACAATGCTTTCGGAGCATTTTCCTGAGGTAAAGCAGATCGTCATGGACAGGAATTGGGGATTTGCCGATGGCTACAACAAGGCGCTGGCTCAGATTGAGGCGGAATACTTTGTGCTGCTGAACTCTGATATCGAGGTGACGCATCACTGGCTGACGCCCCTGATCGAGTATCTGGATGCTCATCCCGAGGTGGCGGCTTGTCAGCCGAAGCTGCTTTCGGTTGTTGACAAGGACAGCTTCGAGTATGCGGGGGCGAGTGGGGGATTCATCGACTGGCTCGGCTATCCCTTCTGTCGTGGACGTATCTTTGAGACGGTGGAGCGCGATGGTGGGCAGTATGACTATGCCTGCGACGTGATGTGGGCCACGGGCGCGGCTCTGATGATACGTGCCAAGGATTATTGGGAGGCTGGCGGACTGGATGGACGTTTCTTCGCACACAATGAGGAAATCGACCTCTGCTGGCGACTGCGGATCAGGGGGCGCAGGATAGTCTGTCTGCCGGAGAGCTATATCTATCATTTCGGAGGTGGTACGTTGCCTAAGTCGAACTCGATGAAGACCTTCCTGAATTTCCGCAACAACCTGACGATGCTCTATAAGTGTCTGCCAGAGGAGGAACTGAAGGTCGTGATGCGCTGGCGATGGGTGCTTGACTATCTGGCAGCTTGGGAGATGCTGATCCTGAAGCGTAATGTGGGTGACTTCAAGGCTGTGTACAGAGCGCGGCGTGCCTTCAAGCGCTGGCGTAAGGATTTTGACGAAGACCGCAGGCTCATCCAGGCTTCGCGTAAGGCCGAAAAAATACCAGAGCGAAAGCGGTTCTCTTTGCTCTGGCAATACTATGTGAAAGGTCGGAAGACGTTTAATCTTCTGCCTTAGGTGTTCACTTGACTCTGGTGATCTTGACAGGCTGCTCGATTTCGAGGGCCTTCCAATTCTTTAGGAATCCGAACCATTCTTGTGCGGAATGATAGCCGAAACTTTCGTTATTCGAACAGTATATTATCTTGTAACTCAGATGGTTATCCTCTGTTCGTAAAACAAAAGCATAATTGTCTTTATTGCTGGGCTCTTCGCTCTTGATGTACTGTTGTGGAATCCAGATGCCGAGGCCTACGGTCTCAGGCTTGAAGTTCTCATGGTCGCTGGAGGGCCAGTCGCATCCCCAGCAGGCACGGAGTCCCTTCTTGTCGGAGAATTCCTCTGAGTCCTTCACATTGATGATGCCGGTAGAGAAGGTATAGTCGGCAACGTTTTTGTCGAAAATGACATCAACATCGGTGTCGCGGTGGCCTGCATATTGCGTGTAGCGGATGGTCATGTTCAGGGGTGCCTTGTCTTTGTCGGCCTTCCAGCCGCGATCGAACACCTCGACGATGGTGCGCAGGGGACCATAGGATATGATGCGCTGTGTGCGAGAGCGAACGGGGTCGATCATCGTAGGCTGCTGACCATCCCAGCCGCGAAAGGCACCAAGTCCGAAGGTGTTGCCCACCCAAAGCACATCGTCGCCATAGCCTTCGGCCTTCTGTTCCTTGGAGGTATAGAACTGGGTGGCCTCAAGTTCCAGCCGTTTCTGGTACTTACCGTAGAGGTCGATGGTCTGCCGCTGGTCAAAATAGATGCGGATGCCATTGAGTTCGCTCTCGAAATCCACGCCATGATGATGCTGGATGTTATACGAGTTGGCACAGTCGCCACGGGCCGTGATGGACTCAATGAAGTTGTTGTGCTTGTTTTTTTCCTTCACCTTATCGTTGCGGATAAGCATCTCGGCATAGACTCTGGCAGGGTAGGTGCGGGGCTCGCCTTCTGGCGCAAAGGTCACCTGATAGGTGGCATTCTCCTTGCTCTTGAGGTCGGCAAGGAAACAGAGTTCGTCGAACGTTCCGTCCTGGTCCAGGTCGTCGAGTTGGCAGGGAATCTCCTTTTGCCCGTCAGTGACAATGGCTGTTGCGACTGGACCCCATCCAGCTTCCAGAGGGATGATTACGGGCACGTCGGTACGGGGTGCCTTTGACGGATTAGACACTTGGAAAGTGACTGTGGTCTGTGCCGTAGCAGCAGAAAAGAGGGTGGCTATGAAAGCCATAGAGAGGGTTCGTTTCATGATTATTTTTTGATGCTTCGTTTTAGTTTGTTTACAAAAGTACGGAAAAACCGTGAAAAATGTCAGTTTTTTACACAAATAAACAGTGATAGCCGATTTTTTACACGTTTTTTTATCTTTTTTTTGTTAAAATTTGGTTTTTAAAATAATTTTTAGTATATTTGCATCGTTATTTTTAAAATTGTATAACAGACTTTATCTTCGCTAGTGCGTAAAGTATATTATTTCCTATTGGTTGTACTGCTTGGCTGCATCAGTTGTGAATGGCAGTTGAAGTCCTTCGGCGATGAGGATTTCCAGATTGTCGTTGAGCGTTATGACCGGGTGCAGAGTCTTTATCTGACAACGGGCGACTTCTCTGCCTTGCAGCAGATGAATACAGTCTATCCGATGCAGACACGTACGCTGATAGAGGATGTGTTGCGCATCGGGAAGGTGAACGATCCGCAGATCAACAAGCGATTCCTGCTTTTCTATCAGGATTCCACACTTCAGAGCCTGATTTCCGAAGCCGAGCAGCAATATGCCAATATGGAGGATATCAATCAGGATCTGACCTCAGCCTTTGAATATCTGAAAGAGGCAATCCCCAGCATGGTTGTGCCTGAGGTGTATGCCCAGATCGGCTCACTCGACCAAAGTGTCATCGTGGGTAATAATACCATCGGCATCTGTCTTGACAAGTATCTTGGGGGGAGGCATCCGCTCTATCAGAACCCTGCCTATGGGTATAAGGCAGAGCAGTTGGCGATGATGAACAGAGCTTACATCGTGCCCGACTGCGTAGGCTTCTATCTCCTGAGCCTCTATCCGATGCCACAGGATAGGCCCTTGTCACAGCAGGAGCGTGATATCCATATCGGAAAGATCCAGTGGGTGGTGAATCGTGCGATAGGCAGGGAACTTTTCCAGACGCCTTATACGCGAATAATAGACCGCTATATGAAAAACAACAAGAACATCACGGTGGATCAGATGTTGCGTAACAACGATTATTCAGATTTTGAATCATAAATTTGTAATGACATGAACAATAGAAAGAGATGGTTGCCTATAGCTGTATCGCTGTTTTTAATGTGTTCAGGTATGGCAGCTGGAGAGCGCTTGAGCCTGACAGACATTACTAGGGGTGAGTTCGCCTCAGAGTCGATGCGGTCGGTCTGTCCTATGCCTGACGGTGAGACCTATACGCAGATTACTGACGATGGGAATCGCATCGTATCCTATTCATTCCGAACGGGTAAGGAGGTGCAGGTGTTGTTTGACGTTGCAACGGCTCGCGGTTTCCAACTGAGCCGTGTGGATGGTTATATCCTAAGTCCTGACGGACGGCGGATGCTGATTCAGACAGAGACGAAACCTATTTATCGCCACTCCTTTACGGCTGTCTATTACATTTTCGATATACGCAATAACAAGTTGACTCCGCTCAGCGATGGAGGCCCCCAGCAGACACCAGTGTTCTCGCCAGACGGCAATCAGATAGCCTTTGTGCGTGAGAATAATATCTATCTGGTGAAACTGCTCTATGACAATGCAGAGAGTCAGGTGACCAAGGATGGTAAGCGCAATGCAATCATCAACGGTATTCCCGACTGGGTGTATGAGGAGGAGTTTTCTACCAATTCGTCGATGGTGTTCTCGGCAGACTCCAGGCAGATTGTGTGGATTCGCTATGACGAAAGTGCAGTGAAGCAGTATTCGATGCAACTCTTCAAGGGTTTGGCACCCGAGCGCAGCGAGTATGCCGAGTATCCTGGCGACTATACCTACAAGTATCCGGTTCCAGGACAGGTGAATTCGAAGGTGAAGGTCATGAGCTATGATATCCAGTCGCATCAGACGCGCGAAATCGGTGTGCCCCTTGATGCAGATGGCTATATACCCCGTATCAAGGCTACCAGTGACCCCACAAAGGTGGCTGTCATGACGATGAACCGTCATCAAGATATGTTGCGTATCTATATGGCTAATCCGCTTTCAACGGTGTGTCAGTTGGCCATCGAAGACAAGGTGGACAAGTATATCAAGGAAGACGTGCTTGACGATGTGCAAATTACAGAAAAGCACATTCTGCTGCCCAGTGAGCGTGACGGTTATAATCATCTCTACCTTTACAATCTGAATGGACAGCTGCAGCGTCAGGTGGTGGCGGGCAACTTTGTAGTCAAGCAGGTATATGGCTATGATGAGCAGACGGGCGATACATACTTCGCTGCTAATCCGGATAGTCCACTGGAACAGCAGGTCATGGTCGCACACGCCAATGGCAAGATAGAGAAGATTACGAAGAAGGCAGGTGTGAATCGGGCTGTCTTCAGTCATGGCTTCAAGTTCTTTATCAACACTTGGAGTGACTTGAACCATCCTGCACAATACACGCTTTGTCAGAATAGCGGCAAGGAACTCGTGACACTCATCGACAATCAGTCATTGGTGAATAAACTGTCTGCCTATACGCTTGGCACGAAGGAGTTCTTTACGATTCAGACCTCGGAGGGCGTGCAGTTGAATGGTTGGATGGTGAAACCAGCAGACTTCAGTCCCGCCAAGAAGTATCCTGTCATCATGTATCAGTATGGTGGCCCAGGCAATCAGCAGGTGCTCAATCAGTGGGGGATAGGAATGGCAGGCAATGGGGCTATCCTGGAGCAGTATCTCTGTCAGCAGGGTTATATCTGCGTCTGTGTGGATAATCGCGGCACAGGTGGTCGTGGGGCTGCTTTCGAGAAATGCACATATCTCCGTCTTGGAGAACTGGAGGCTCGCGATCAGGTGGAGACTGCTTTGTGGCTAGGCCAGCAGACGTATGTTGATAAGAATCGCATCGGCATCTGGGGTTGGTCATACGGTGGTTGGAACACGCTGATGTCAATGTCTGAGGGCAGGCCGGTGTTCTGTGCTGGTGTGGCTATCGCACCTCCAACATGCTGGCGTTTCTATGATTCCATTTATACGGAGCGCTATATGCGGACTCCCAATGAGAACAAGAAGGGCTATGACGAAGTTAATCCGATTTACCGTGCTTCAAAGCTTCATGGTGCCTTGTTGATTTGTCACGGACTTGCCGACGATAACGTGCACTATCAGAATACGGCTGAATACGTGGAGGCCTTGGTGCAGGCTGATAAGGACTTCCGTCAATTGGTATATACTAATCGCAATCACAGTATATATGGTGGGAATACCCGTAATCATCTCTTCCGTCAGGCCATTAACCACTTTAACGCTGCCATGAAATGAAGCCTATCCGAATCATTTGTTGGCTGGTGTTTCTGGCAGCATTCGCCACTGCTGGTGCCAAGACCCGTAAAAAGATCTGTCAGCCAAAGCCGCGCGTGGTGGAACGGTTGATTGTGGAAGTGAGCAATCCTTCGGATGAGTACCGTGAGGAAGTGATAGAACTGCCGCTGGATACGATTTGCCAGCGTCTGGGAACCACCTGCGACAGTCTGCGCGTTTTGGATGGTGCAGGACTTGATGTGCCTTACCAATGGACTCACGATGGTAAGCTTCTCATCGGAGCCTATGTGAGGAAAGGTGGGGTGAATCGCTTTGTGGTACGTAAAGGCACCCCGCCGTCGTTCCCAACGGTTTGTGATGGCACCATCCACCCTGAACGTAAGGATGATTTCGCCTGGGAGAATGATCGTGGAGCCTATCGTGTCTATGGTCCAGCCTTGGAGCGAACAGGTGAACGCTCGTTTGGGATTGATGTGTGGACAAAGAATACGCCAGATCTGGTGGTCAACGATCGATATTATATCGAAGATGTCGTGATGATGCCAAAGGTTGACTCCCTGCGCCGTATCGATCGTCATCGTGGTGACTCTTTGTATCGTCTCAACTCTTATCATCATGATCATGGCAAAGGCTTTGATCCCTATAAGGTCGGACCTACGCTTGGTTGCGGAGCACCTGCTCTGATGGTTGGTGACAGTATTGTTATGCCTTACTGTTTTGAGCGCTTTGAAGTGCTGACCAAAGGTCCGTTGCGCTTTGAAGTCTGTCTCCGTCAGAGTCCTCGTGTCGTCTGTGGAGATACGATCCGCGAGAGCCGGCTGATCACACTTGATAAAGGTTCTAATTTCAATAAGATGACAGTCTGGTATGAGGGTATCACTAAGCCTGTATCTTTGTGCTCGGGTGTTGTCATTCAGCGTGAGGATACCTCTTCTGTCGTGCTGGGTCGTAACTATGTCGCTTATACGGATCCCACAGATCAGCCTCTCGTGCATCATGCCCCGCTCTTTGTGGCTGCCCTGTTTCCTGATGGGCAGGTGATAACCCAAAAACAAGACGGTCATGCTTTGGGAATCATCCCTGACTATCATGGCGAACAATACACTTATTACTTCGGATCAGCCTGGTCGAAATATGATGTCAGGACGGAAGAAGAGTGGCAGGCAAGAATCGCTTGGTTTCTTCGTTCAAAGCAGACTCCACTCATAATAACTATGAAAGAATAGTTAAATTTCATGGTGGAATGCTATAATATATCCAAAAAGTTTGTATCTTTGCACCCGCGAATAGTTATTTAAGTAGATATCGACAATGAAGACTATTAAATTAATTGGTATGTGTATGCTGGCTGCCGTGCTTGGCATGAGTGTCCAGTCATGCAGTAAAGATGATTATCAAAGCCGTATTAAGGAGCTGATAATCAATGAGAATAATTATAAGTTTGACTCTGATGGCGGTAGCTATGAGAAAGAGTATCGTGGCGAAGACCTTTCTTGTTACAAGATTACCTCTAATGCTGATTGGTGTAAGGCCTCTATTGATTTTGCAAAATCTACAATGACAGTTATCGTAGATGAAAATGAGACGTTTGATCCGCGTACAGCCACAGTAACCATCTCCGACATCGTTGATGGAGTGAGCAAACGATCTTTTACGGTGAGTCAGGGGCAATGCGATGCCATTCAGACGGGTACGAATTCTTATAAAGTGAAAACTGATGGTGGCACGGTGTCAATTAAATTATTAACTAATGTGTCCTATAAGGTTGCTGTTACCTATGATGAGGTGGCTAAAGATTGGATTACCGTACGTAGCCAGACACGTGGATTGGTAGAGAAAACTGTGGAACTTGATGTGGCCAAGAATACATCTCAGAAGGATCGTAATGCTTCAGTCCGGATTTATGATGAAAAATCAGGGGTCGAAGACCGGGTGCTGATTACTCAGGAGTTTACGGACTATATGGATATTGATCCAATAGAATATGAGATTGACGAACGTGGTGGTATTGTGAGTGTCAATGTCAAGAGTAATGCTGACTGGGACTGCTTTGTGGAGCCCGAAGATACATGGGTTAAAAAACAGACAGTTAAAACTGTTAGTGATGAAATAAAAACTCAGTCATTTACTATTTCGCCTTTTACGGAGAAAAAAACAAAGCGTGTAACGACAGTCTCTTTCTCGAATTATTTCGATAAAGAGATAGATGTTACGATTACTCAAACACATTATCTCTATTTCGAAGATAGCAGCGTAGAACTGATGAAGGGTGAATCGATGACACTCACGCCTGTCAATGAGAAGAAATGGGGGTTAACTTGGTCTTCATCTGATGAGAGCGTCGCTACGGTCGATGAGAATGGTAAGGTGACTGGTGTAGCTGGAGGCGGCGCCGTTATTACTGTGACTTCTGAAGATGGCAATCATACTGATCAGATTGCTATATCTGTTCAAGAACCCAAAGATCTTAAGGATAATCTTGTAGGAAGTAATGAGCCTGGATATGAGAGCGTTGATGGCGTGAAGGTGATGACATCTCTTGATTGTACTATCACAAATAATAGTGACAATACAATTCAGTTGGACGAAGTCTCGTTGTATTGTGATGGTGAGTACAAAAAGTCTAAGGCTCTTAATAGGACTCTAAATAAAGAGGGAGGTTCCTATACTTATACTTTTCCTATTGATATAGAGTATGAGGAAATTCCGGATAATCCGGAAGAGGGAGGAAAACCTTCAGAGGGAGAGTCAACAGAAGAGAAATCTAATGACGAATCCTCAAATGGCTCTAGGGCTGGTACCAGAGATGACTCTGAAACTAAGAAGAAACCCAAGGAGAATACGCACAAGTATCAGGTAGTTTGGGATTATACCTATGGAGGTGAGAAGTTTAAATTCACCTATCCAGAATCAACAGGTTCTACAAAGGCATCTACTCGTAGAGCTTCTACCAGAAGGAGATAATCTCTAGAAGATGATATAATAAAAGAGGGCAACCGGAAGGCTGCCCTCTTTTATATTCTCCTCTATTTGGCTTAATAGGCGAAGAGAGGATAAGATTTCATTTTCTCGTTTACGCGCTGGCGGACACTGGCAATGACTTGCTCATTTTCAGGATCATTGAGTACCTCCTCAATCCAGGCTGCAATCTGTACCATCAAATCTTCCTTAGCACCACGAGTCGTGATGGCGGGAGTGCCCAGACGGATACCTGATGTTTGGAAAGCCGAACGAGAATCGAATGGTACCATATTCTTGTTAACGGTGATGTCGGCTGCAACAAGTGCATTCTCAGCCACCTTACCTGTCAGATCGGGATATTTCGAACGCAGGTCAACGAGCATAGAATGGTTATCGGTACCACCGCTCACAATCGTGAAGCCGCGCTTAATCAACTCGTCAGCTAAGACCTTGGCATTCTTTTGTACCTGCTTAGCCCACTCCTTGAACTCAGGCTGAAGGGCCTCGCCGAAAGCTACTGCCTTTGCTGCAATCACATGCTCCAACGGACCCCCCTGCTGTCCAGGGAATACGGCTGAATTGAGCAGAGTTGACATCATCTTCACAACACCTTTTGGTGTCTTGAGTCCCCATGGGTTCTCGAAGTCCTTACCCATCAGGATGATACCACCGCGAGGACCGCGGAGTGTCTTATGGGTTGTAGAGGTTACGATGTGTGCGTATTTTACTGGATTGTCAAGCAGACCGGCTGCAATCAAACCTGCAGGATGCGCCATATCAATCATCAGCAGGGCACCAACTTTGTCAGCAATCTCGCGCATACGCTTATAATCCCACTCACGGCTGTAGGCAGAGCCACCGCCAATAATCAACTTGGGCTTGTGTTGAAGTGCAAGTTGCTCCATCTCATCATAGTCCACACGGCCAGTCTCTTTGTTCAGGTTATAGCCGATAGGGTTGTAGATAAGACCAGAGGTGTTTACGCGTGAACCGTGTGAGAGATGCCCACCGTGGTCAAGATTCAGTCCCATGAAAGTGTCACCAGGTTTCAATACTGCCAGAAGTACGGCAGCGTTGGCCTGAGCACCAGAGTGTGGCTGCACATTGGCGTACTCTGCACCAAAGAGTTTGCACACACGATCAATGGCAAGTTGCTCCACCTCGTCAACGACTTGACAGCCGCCATAGTAACGATGGCCAGGATAACCCTCGGCATACTTGTTTGTCAGGTAGCTGCCCATGGCTTCCATCACCTGGTCGCTAACGAAGTTCTCACTGGCAATCAGCTCAATACCTTTTAACTGGCGCTGATGCTCTTTTTCAATCAACTCGAAGATTGTGTTGTCTCTGTTCATTGTCTTTGTTTATTGGGTGTTAATACTCATTCTGTTATACTAAGCAGGCGTTAAGCTCCTTGGCTATCAGTTCTTTGTCAAGATGCTGGCCGATAAAAACCAGCTTTTGCATGCGGTCGCCATATTGCTCGTCCCAGTCTCGACGCAGTCCTGGATTTTCTTCCATGAATTGCTCCAACTCTGCTTTGGGCATCGTTGCATACCACTGACCTGCATTACGGATACTAACTTGCTTTCCTGCCTGCTCAAACACGTAGCAGGTCTCTTGTTCATCGCGGAAGTAACAGATGCCCTTAGCACGGATTATTCCCTTAGGCCATTTGCGCGCAACAAACTCATCGAAGAGCCCTAATTCAAAAGGACGACGGGCGTAATAGACATATGTGCCAATGCCGTACTCTTCGGCTTCTCCTTCATCATGGTGGTGGTGATGGTGATGTTCGTGTTCATGATCATGATCATGATGATGATGTTCATGTTCTTCTTCTTCATCATCGTCATCTTCATCGTGGTGTTTCTCCACTTCCTGAATCCAGGTAGCAGAGGTGGCAACGCTGTCAAAATCAAAAAGTCCTGTATTGATGATCTTGTCAAGTTCAACATCGCCGAAATTTGTGTCGATAATAGCAGCTTTCGGCTGTAAGGTACGAACAATTTGACGAATACGTCCAAGTTCGTCTGGAGTAACTTCAGATGCTTTGTTCAACAGTACAATATTGCAGAATTCAATCTGTTGGATGACTAGGTTTTCAATATCCTCCTCGTCGATATTCTGACGTGTAAGGTCGAGACCACTGCCGAACTCATCTCTCATGCGGAGGGCATCTACTACGGTAACAATACAGTCAAGTCGTGGATAACCTTTTTCTGTTACCTGTGGAGCCATTTGTGGAATAGAGCAGATGGTTTGGGCAATAGGAGCTGGCTCACAGATACCACTTGCTTCAATTACAATATAGTCGAAACGCTGCAACTCTATCAGGTCTTGCAGCTGTTGTACAAGATCCATCTTAAGTGTACAACAGATACAGCCGTTCTGTAAGGCGACTAGACTGTCGTCTTTCTGATTGACAATACCACCTTGCTGAATGAGGGCAGCATCGATGTTCACTTCACCGATATCATTTACAATCACTGCAAACTTGATACCCTTCTTATTGTTCAGTATTCTGTTTAGGAGGGTCGTCTTGCCACTGCCAAGATAGCCAGTCAGCAGCAGTACGGGTATTTCCTGTTTCATTTCTATTATTTATCTCTTTACCTATTTATTATTTATACCAGTTCTACCTTGTTGATGTCCTGCTCTTTTTCACAATAGTGACAGGTAAGAATACCGTCTGCCACATGGAAATAAGTGGTCATGGGCTCATTGTTAGTAATGCATTTCGGATTGTTGCATTTTACAATACCTTTAATCTCTGCAGGTGTTACTACTGTTTTCTTTTCCACTACTTCGTAGTCGCGGATAATGTTAAGGACGATATTGGGCGCCACTACTGAAAGACGAGAAATTTCTTCATCGGTGAAGAATTTGTCTGCAACTTTGATGATGCCTTTCTTTCCGAGTTTCTTTGATAGCAAGTTGTAGCCGATTGTTACGGGAGTGGATAGGTCTTGAAGTCCTAACAATTGTGCTACTTGGTATGTCTTTTCCGACGGGATATGGTCGATTACGGTGCCGTTCTCGATGGCGGCTACTAGCATCTCATTCTTATTCATCGTATAATCGTTTTGTCGTTTTTAACTTCATCCAAGGAGATTCCTAGTACATCACAGAAAATGGCCTCGCGTGCGAAAAGTCCATTGCCAGCCTGCTGAATATAATAGGCATGAGGATTGTCATCAACCTCATAGGCAATCTCGTTTACACGGGGTAGGGGATGCAGTATCTTCATGTTTGGCTTAGCATTTTTAAGCATCTCGTTGTTAAGCACATACACATTTTTCACTCGCTCATATTCCATCAGGTCGGAGAAGCGCTCTTTTTGTACGCGCGTCATATAAAGGATATCAGCATCAGCGATTACCTTGTCATTGAATGCTGTATGTTCTTGGTATTTGATGCCGTGTTCCTTGCAGTACAGCTTGTATTCATTGGGCATAGCCAATTCCTTTGGAGCCACAAAGTGGAAGGTCGGGTTGAAATGGCGCATCGCCATTAACAGAGAGTGCACCGTGCGCCCGTATTTCAGGTCGCCAACCATATATATATTAAGGTTTTCCAACGTACCTTGAGTCTTATAAATTGAGTAAAGGTCAAGCATGCATTGTGAAGGGTGCTGGTGGGCACCGTCACCTGCATTTACAATAGGGATTGGGGCTACTTCAGAGGCATAGCCGGCAGCACCTTCAATATAGTGTCGCATGACGATGACGTCAGCATAGTTTGATACCATTAAAATGGTATCTTTTAAGGTCTCGCCCTTTGTACCACTGGTGATCTTTGGATCTGCGAAGCCAATAACGCGGGCTCCAAGGCGGTTGGCGGCAGTCTCGAAACTAAGACGGGTTCGTGTTGATGGCTCAAAGAACAGGGTCGCCACTACTTTACCCTTAAGCAACTCCCGGTTAGGATGCTTTTCAAACTCTTCTGCCATCTCAATCATGTACAGGATTTTCTCCCGTGTTAGGTCGGCAATTGTCACAAAATTATGCTTTTCCATCCAATCTTTTTATTTTGTTGGCACAAAATTACACATTATTTCTGATTTCCGTGCGATATTTTGAAAGAAAATCGTAATTTTGCACCAAGATACTTAAAAAAGTAAGGAAATCGAGCGTATGAGAAAGCTATTTGTCTATTTCTTGTGGACTTTGTTGTTTGTAACTGTTATTTCGTGTGCTGTCGCCTTTTATGCTATTGATAAAGGCTGGATTGGTTATATGCCGCCGATTGAAGATTTGCAGAACCCAATCAGTCGTTATGCAACTCAGATATATTCTGCAGATGGGAAAATCATCGGTACATGGAACTATAATCGCGAGAACCGTGTATTGGTAGACTATACCAAATTGTCGCCTTGGCTTGTCAAGGCTCTTGTTGCTACCGAAGATGCACGTTTCTATCAGCACTCTGGTATTGATTTCTATGCTTTGGGACGTGCTATTATTAAACGTGGTCTTCTTGGTCAGAAAAGCGCTGGAGGTGGCTCGACAATTACTCAGCAGCTTGCGAAACAGCTCTATTCCGAACATGCAAAATCAACTTTGGAGCGTGTGCTTCAGAAGCCGATAGAGTGGGTGATTGCAGTTAATCTTGAGCGTAATTATACCAAGGACGAGATTATCACGATGTATCTGAATTATTTTGACTTTCTTCATAATGCAGTTGGTATAAAGACCGCATCCAATGTATATTTCAGCAAAGAGCCTAAAGACCTTTCTGTGACAGAGGCTGCAACCTTGATTGGTCTTTGCAAAAATCCTTCTTATTATAATCCGGTTCGTAGTCCAGAGCGTGGCAAGGAACGGCGGAATGTTGTCTTGGCTCAGATGCGGAAGGCGAAGTTCTTGACTGATGCAGAATATGAGAAATATAGTGCAGAACCAATTGCCCTGAAGTTCCATGTGGCTGATCATAAAGATGGTATCGCTGTTTATCTGCGTGAGTTCCTTCGTCGATATTTGATGGCTAAGAAACCAGAGCGTGCACTTTATCCATCTTGGAATATGGTGAAGTTCTACAATGATTCAATTAATTGGGAATCAGATCCTTTGTATGGTTGGTGCAACAAAAACAAGAAGCGTAATGGTGAGAATTACAGCATCTATACGGATGGTCTGAAAGTCTATACGACAATTGATTCAAAAATGCAGGCGTATGCAGAACAGGCTGTCTACCAGCATGTTGCCAAGTATTTGCAGCCGGCATTCCTGAAAGAGAATCAAAAGAAGGCAAATGCTCCTTATTCGTCAAACCTATCAAAGGATCAGGTACGTCAGATTCTTAACCGTAACATCCGGCAAAGTGAACGATATAGAGTGTTGCGTGAGAATGGGGCGTCGGAAGAAGAAGTGCAGAAGTCATTCCGTACGCCAGTCAGAATGTCAGTGTTTACGTATCATGGGTCTGTGGATACGACAATGACTCCCTTGGACTCGATAAAATATTACAAATCTTTCCTTCGTTCCGGTTTTGTGAGTGTTTGTCCACAGAATGGTCATGTGAAGGCATATGTCGGAGGTCTCAACTATGAGTATTTTGCTTACGATATGGTGATGGATGGGCGTCGTCAGGTTGGTTCTACGATTAAACCGTTTCTTTATTCGCTTGCTATGGAGAATGGTTTCTCACCTTGTGATGTCGCACCGAATGTGCAACAGACCTACATGGTAGCAGGTAGACCGTGGACTCCTCGTAATGGCAGTAGAGCGCGCTATGGAGAAATGGTTACTTTGAAGTGGGGACTCCAACAATCCAATAACTGGATTTCTGCCTATCTGATGAGTAGGCTTAACCCGCAGGCTTTTGTCGATCTGCTCCGTGAGTATGGTATTAGGAATCCTGAGATTCATCCGTCTATGTCACTATGTTTGGGACCGTGTGATATTAGTGTCGGAGAGATGGCAAGTGCATATACGGCTTTTGTTAATCATGGCATTCGTGCGTCTTTGATGTTCGTTACGAAGATAGAAGATTGTGACGGCAATGTGATAGCTCAGTTCCAGCCGCGTATGAATGAAGTAATCAGCGAGGAGAGTGCCCATAAAATGCTTTATATGCTGAAGAGCGTTGTGGATGGTGGTACGGCTAGTCGTTTACGACGGATTTATAATCTTAAAGGTGAGATCGGTGGTAAGACCGGTACTACCAATAACAATAGTGATGCTTGGTTTATGGGCATTACGCCAACGCTTGTCAATGCTTGTTGGGTAGGTGGAGATGATCGTGATATTCATTTCGATACGATGACAATGGGACAAGGAGCAGCTATGGCATTGCCTATCTTCGGCTTGTATATGCAGAAAATATATGCTGATAAACAACTTGGCTATAATGAAAATGCGATTTTTGATGTGCCAGATGGCTATGATCCATGTTCTTTTGTAGGTGATGCTCTTGAGTCTGACGTCAATGAGATTGATGAGATTTACGAATAGTTCTTATTAATTATATTTATGGTATAGGCTGCAATTGTAATCAATCCCGAAAACTTTCATGTTTTTCGAAACTTTTTTGCTTAAATGTTTGGATAGTATTGATATTTTGCGTACCTTTGCACTCGCTTTCGCCCAAAAACGGGCAAGAGCACAGAAGAAAGAGTTCTTTGAAAGATTTACATAGACAGAAGTAGTACAAGAAGCGAGTACTCATTATGAGTACTTGGGTAGAAGAAACGAACCGTCAATTTTAGCAATGAAATTGAAACAAAGGTGCTTTTAACTTGATACTGGATAGTCGTTCTGAGACAGAGAAAAGAAATAAAAATTATACAATGAAGAGTTTGATCCTGGCTCAGGATGAACGCTAGCTACAGGCTTAACACATGCAAGTCGAGGGGCAGCATTATCGAAGCTTGCTTTGGTAGATGGCGACCGGCGCACGGGTGAGTAAC
>Ga0256404_1000943_pt1 | contig 73751 bp, 64 predicted proteins | sample RumenRJG_01DNA_FD_185990 | JGI IMG/M metagenome (GOLD analysis project Ga0256404, IMG submission 185990) | Bovine rumen microbial communities from Lethbridge, Alberta, Canada - RJG_01 | ecosystem: Host-associated > Mammals > Digestive system > Stomach > Rumen | place: Canada: Alberta | collected...
AACTATATGATATAGATACAATATATAGGTGCAATAAGAAACAATAGCAGCTACAATCACTATCGACTGTAGCTGCTGTTGCTATAGTATATAGGTGTTACCACCTGTAGATGGTCGAATGCTTACACTAAATAAGGCCCACTAATCAACAATCTTAATGTCTAATAGCACTTCCCAATAGCCATTTTTATCTTCACCAACACGTCTAATGACACCTTTTTCCTTTAATACTGCAATATTGCGTGTGATAGTCGATCTATCAACTCCGAGAATAGTTTTTAAATCATCATATGTAACATGATTATTATTCATTATTGTTTTAACAATAGCAATCTGCGTTTTGTTAAGTTTTACAGATGCATTTGCAGGTGCATTTACAGATGCATTTGCAGGTGCATTTACAGGTGCATCTGCAGGTGCAGTGCCAGTTGTAGCTTTAGTAGAAGGCACAGGCAGCACCAATTCAACTTCGTCAACATCCAGTTTGTTCAACAGTTGTGGCTCACCCCAGTTTGTTTCTTTCCATGCAGCAATTATTTTGGGGAATCCAGAGCCAACATTCTCACCAAAGCCAATCATGCGAAGCATATTCTGAATCTTCGGATTTCGAGCCTTAGAGTTACCACCTCGATAGATGGCCTCTACAGGCAACTTCAGGAGTCCTGGATTACGGAAACAGAGACGGTCTTCATGTTTCTCTATCCTCAGAATACCTGCATCCAGTCGTAATTTCTTTGATACACTGGTATAATAAATCTCTTTCTGGCTCCTTCAAGAAATTCCAGTAGATGTGATGCTGTTCCTTTCATAATCTTCTCTTATTGTTTAGAACAATTTTTTACTTATTCTTCGTTGTCTTCTATAGAATGTTCCGCTGCCATATCCAACTTCTCTGAACGCATAGAAATTTCTTTTGCCTTCGTCAGAATAGCCTCTCTTACCATCAGAGTATAATCTTCAATAATATGTCTCCAATCATTTTGCGACATATCTGGGTAGCGTTCGCCATATTGTTCGATGACTTCGCGTTGCAATTCCATATCGCTTATGTTAGCATCCATGTGCAGACGATTGAAGATGAGATTGCGTACATCACGGTCATCCTCAACATTCTCTAATTTATAAAACATAATAGGCGCATCTTCCTTTATAACATCTTCCTGATCATATTTCTTAAAGTTCTCCGCCTGCTCAAAAATTTCCTTAAAGACTTCGTCCTGCGGAACTGGCGGATAACCATGCTCTGCCAATATCAGGATCAAGTCCATCTGCAGTTCCGCTTTGATGTCAGAACGATTGGCCCAGTCGGTATATTTCGATTTGTCATCTACCATCTTCTTCACAGCAGCTGCCAGCGTCAGCAGTTTGTCTTCTGGATATTCAAAACCAAACTTATGAGCTATCTCTTTCAGAATATCATAGAAAGCCTTTTCCTCGTAGGTAATGCCTAAGTCCTTGAACGACTTCTTCTCTTTGTTTACCTCCTTCAGCAGTTCTGCCATCTGCTTGGCTACTTCATTGAGCACTTCTTCGGCAAACACGGCATTGTCGCTACGGTCATTATATCGCTGCACCAACGCATTCAGGCGCTTTGTGAAATCCACGCCCTTCATCTTATTGACTTTCTTGAAGTCGGTAATAACTGTCCGAAGCAGCTTCTCCATCAGTTTCACCTTCGTATTAGGCAACTTCAGCTTCTCCAGCCTCGTCATATAGTCTTCACTCAGCAAGTCCAGATCCTTTGTATTTGCATTTACCTGAGCTACCTCTTCAACTCCGTCCGACTTCAAGGCTTCTGCTATCATTTGGCTCACTTTACGATTCATCTGCGAGGCATCGGGAGCATCTCCCTTTGTCAGTTTGTAGATGATAGACCTCACTCCCGTAAAGAAATGGATGTCCTCACGATCCTTATCGCTGATTGCCTCATGGTTGGAACAGAGGTTGAAGGCCGATTTCAGTTTCTTAGCATGACCCATAAACTGATTTTGTGTTTTCTCCGTAGCCTGCACGAACTCAGCCGCATGTTTCAGGCATTCCAACTGTTCCAGCGGTGTTCCCGTTGAGAACTTGCTGTAATCGAAGGCATGGAACATTCGGCGCAGGATATCCAACTCGTCTTTTACCATCGTCACACTCTGTTCGATGGTTTCCACGTTATCACCCATATCACCACCACCGGCATACTGTTTCAGCGCATTATTCATATTGCTTTTAATGCCGATGTAGTCAACCACTAGTCCTTTATCCTTACCCTCATACACACGGTTCACCCTCGAAATGGTCTGTACCAACGTGTGCTTCTGCAAAGGTTTGTCAATATACATCGTGTCGAGACAAGGCACGTCAAAGCCTGTTATCCACATAGACACGACGATAGCAATCTTGAAATTCGAGTCTGGATTCTTAAACAGTACATCCAGTGCCTTGCGGTCTTCGTCTGAACCGATTAGTTCACGAAGTTTCGGATCATCATCCTTCTCACGAGTCATCACCAATCGGATGCGCTCTACAGGTGTCTGGTCTTCTGAACCAATCTTCTCTTCCCATTCGGGACGCAGGGCAACAATATGCTTATACAGATCGTAGGCTATCTCTCGACTGGAGCATACAAACATCGCCTTGCCACAAACGGTGCTTCCTTCCTCAATCCGCTTCTCATAATGCTCAATGAAATCCCGTGCCACCACTGCCAATCGCTTAGGGTCGCCCAGAATCTTGTTCATTTGTGTCACCGCCTTCTTGCTTTCCTCTATCTGGTATTCATTGGCACCTTGTTCTTCACATTGCTTATAGTATGCCTCTATCGCCTCCAGTTGTTTGTGGTCGGCAAACACCTTGGCGGCTCTTCCTTCATAAACGATGCGACGAGTGATGCCGTCAGCTACCGATTCTGTCATAGTATAGCTATCCACCACATCGCCAAACACATCTATCGTAGCATCTATTGGTGTTCCCGTGAAGCCCACATAGGTAGCATTGGGTAACGAGTCGTGCAGATACTTGGCAAAGCCATAGCTACGCTTCACGCCCTTATCGGTAATGGTCACGTTCTGTTCCACATTCGTCTGCGAACGGTGGGCTTCGTCGGAGATACATATTATGTTTGCTCGGTCTGAAAGCAGGTTGATATCCTCGCTGAACTTCTGTATCGTAGTCAAGAATACCCCTCCGCTCTTTCTTCCTCTCAGCTTCTTGCCCAACTCTTCACGAGTCTCTACGTTTACTACCGTCTCATCGCCAATGAACTGTTTGGCATTTACGAATTGCGCTGACAATTGGTCGTCCAAGTCCGTGCGGTCTGTTATCAGTACGATGGTAGGGCTTGCCAAATGGCGACTGCGCATCAGCATTCTTGTAAGGAACAACATCGTGAGACTCTTGCCACAGCCTGTAGCACCAAAGTATGTTCCTCCCTTTCCGTCGCCATGCAGGTTGATGTGCGAGTGCTCCAATATATTTTCGTATAAACGATGCGTGGCGAAGAACTGCGGATAACGGCAGACAATCTTCCGTTCACTTTTTGACGAGTCTGGGAAGAATACGAAATCTTTCATCACACTTAGCAGTCGCTCCCGTCGGAACAATCCTGCTATCATAGTATGCAGGGAGTCTATGCCGTCATTTGCTTTATCTGTTCGCTCCACCTTGCGCCAAGCATAGAAGAATTCGTATGGTGTAAACAACGTTCCGTATTTATTGTTCACACCATCGCTAATCACCACAAAAGCATTATAGCGAAACAACTCAGGAATATCCCTACGATAGCGCACTGTCAACTGTGTATAGGCATTCATGATGGTGGTGTCTTCCTTCACAGCACTCTTAAACTCCAGCACCACTACAGGCAGACCGTTCACATAGACGATGCCATCAGGGATGCGTCGTTCCAATCCCTTTATCTCCAGTTGGTTGACAATTTTGAAGATATTGCGGTCAACATCCTTAAAGTCTATCACTTCCACGAACAAGTCTGGCAGAGAAGCATCTTCACGCTTGATAGCAAAACCCTCCGTCATCAAGCGATACGTCTGTGCATTCTGCTCATAAAGCGGAGCACCATTGTCTGCCGTCAACTTTGCTATGACTCGCTCAACCTCCAAAGGTGTGATTCCCTCTTGAACATATCTGTCCATCAGATACATCCGCAAGTCATCACGCAACAGCACTTCCGTCTGCTCCTTGTGTATCGTCTCGCCATTCACGTAACTGTAGCCTTGTTGTTCAAACAGTTCCATGATAGCCATCTCCAGCGTATGTTCGTTAAAGTGTGACATAGGCATTAATCTCTTACTTTATACTTCTGTCCCGGATGATTCTCCTTCGGGAATAACATCTGGAGAACATCATGCATAACTGGTAAAATCTTATTCCTAATATATTGTTTATTCCTACACACGTAATCAGCTATTTCAGATACAGTTCTCCATTCTGAGCAATAATCAATTATCATTTTACGCATATCATCTTTGCTCATGCGCTTCGAGTTGGGGGTTGCAACCTTTCCCTTTGAGGTTGCAACCTTTTCGCCTGAGGTTGCAACCTTTGATCCCATTGGGGTCACAACCCATGATCCCTTTGGGGTTGCAACCTTTCCCTCTGAGGTTGCAACCTTTTCGCCCAAGGTTGCAACCTTTAGCTTATAAACTGTTCCTCTACCATGTCCTGAAGATGCCAAAAAATCTTCCTTACATAAGTGTTGCAACATGTGTGTTATGTCAGCAGGGTGTAATGAAAGTGTATCTCTCAGGCGCTCATTATTAATAATTCTCTCAGTAAGAGCCATCGAAACGGCTATTTTTTCATTAGAATCGAGCTGCTCCAATCGGATGCCAAATAATTTGTTAAGTTCCAAAAGAACGCTTTCATCAAGCAGAGACTCCAATGGCATAACTAGTTCAACCTTATTGGGTTGTGCCTTTTCAATAGGGTATGGACGTTTCCAATTTAGTGTTTCCCACCCTTTCAGAATCTTGTCCACACCACTTCCTGCCTTTTCTGCAGAACCAATCATCATAAACATCTGCTGAAGACTCGTATTTCTGCAAACACTCTCTCCACCTTGGTAAAACTGTTGCTTGGAAATCAGCATTACACCAGGGTTGGAGAAAACGATTCGATGCGGATATCTGTAAACCAACAAAGAAGACTCCTCGCTATAGTCGGCATGAACACATAGATTGGCAAAAGCCTCACGTAGTGATTCATGGGCAGGAGTCTCGTCTTTGCGCTGATTGCCTTCTAAGCGAAAAGGAGTCGGGATGACTTGCTGCAATTTTGGGAGGACTCTCCTATAAAATTGAAACAGATTAGCCTCCCACGAGCCATCAGGATAAATGCGGTCTATCCATCTTGTACTAGACGTGTCTGCTGGTATTTCCTTATAGTCTGGAAAGAACTTAGGGGCACAAGTTTGATCCTTGATAGAATCATATTTACCAAACATCAGTATTCCTGCCAAAGTAAATCCCTCTTCTCCTGTCTCCCTATCCTTTCTATAACCGCCCAATTTTCGCATCAGTTCGTCATTGCTTAGTGTATGCCAAGGATGGCTGGGTTTTGCGGTGGCAAAAAGACGACGATATTGCTCGAAAGATGGCATGTCAATATCATCCCAAGAATAGTTCTTGAGAATTCTTCCATCAGCAGGGCGAGTGATGTCAGCATCTGCAAACATTCTTCTTACTTCTGCATTACCACAGAGATAATCCCCTTCGTAATTCCTTCTGAAAGTACCATTAAAGGCATCTTGGGTACAATGAATCGGGCGTTGGTCACGTTGTGCCTGAGGGATATGGAACAGGATCACTTTGTGTCCTTCTATTTCTCCCACTTCAACATCATCATTCTTTAAAAGACACGCATTAATAGTATTCTTATTATGAACGCCACTCCAAAAATCCTTTTGCAGTTTGTCTAAATCATCGTCAGTCAGACTATTCAAAGAAAAGAGGCCGTCTTTCTCTTTTACACCCAACACAATAGTGCCACCATGGGTATTCGCAAAAGCAGAATAAGTTTCCCAGAAACTCTTTGGGAAACCTCCTTTAGCAGATTTGTATTCTATTTCTGCCGTCTCTCTGTCCTTTATCATCTGAGAGACATATAATTGCATTGAACTATAGTCGTATGCCATCTTCTTTTCTTTTACTTTGCAAAGTTACAACATTTATTTGTAAAAAACCAATTGTCAAACGGTTTTCTTTACTTTATATCGGTCTTCCCATTCATGTTGATTGCATTTTTATTCACCAAACTTCGATGCAATTTCTTTATAGATGATCGCCTTCTCCAAGAACCAGTTGTAGGCTTTTGGCCAACAATCACGTTTCTTGGGATTGATATTGGTTGTGATGAATATGCGACATGCTTTCTTTGCCTCTCGCCATTCCACCTCACTATTCAACATCGTGGAGATTTCATCCTTATGCATCTTGAACCGCTCAAACAATTCCTTATCATCATTAATATAAATGTCAGCACCAATACTTTGCTTTTGGGTGTTGATAGTCAAGGCAACATGATAGGCAGAACTACCGATGCTCAAATCATACCAATGTTGAGGCATTGCTTTGCGGGCATGGAAATTGCGAGTAAAGTCATTGTTGTCGCTCATCGCCTCATTAAAACCTGTCCAGAATTCAAGCTTAAGAAGGTCTGTATCAGAAAGTCCTTCTATCGTCTTCATCGTTTTGGACCAGTCATTAGGTCTTTCCACAATATTGAAGCGTGGGGCCTTTGCCGAGTCACCAATCTGCCACAATTCTATTTCCAACAAGAAGAATCCAATATTGTTATCTGTATGCTGGTTCAGCCATTCTATTGCCTGTCGATGTTCGTCACGTGCTCGCTTCACCACCCAGACAATAACCTCTGCACCTTTACCTGAGGCGTATGTAATCAGTTTGCCAAGATGGTCGTGATTGGTATCTTCCAATTGGTTCTCGATAATCACACGGCGATTAGTCCCTACTTCTTTTGCAAAGATATCCACATTGAAACTGCCGACGGACGATTCTCTTTCTTCAAGTTCCAACTCAATATCTATCGCATCTCCCAGCAGCGTAAGATTCTCCTCTTGCGCTAACCACTTTGTGAAGTCATTTGCCTCATGAGGCCATACCGACCTTAAATCGGTAATTCTTATCATCTTGCCTAATTTGTCCATTTCGTCAATTGTTTTGTTCTTTAAACATATATTGCCAGTACTTGGTTCTCTGCTCCTTGTGTATCTTAACCAGTGTATTCATCGTCGAAGTATAACAAACCACACTTCTATATCTGATGATTGCCAATCATTTCTTTATTCTAACAGACATAAAATTAACCATACTACTAATAATCCTTATCGTGTTGTAAAACACTTCTATCATATAGTAACATATTAAGAATCTGACAATAATTATCAATAGTATCTTCCCGAATGTCAGTATTGAGTGTGTCGTAATTGGAACGAATGTATAATCCGCTATATCAACTCTAAAGAATTCGAAATACATCACATTAATACATATTAAGGCTAAAGCCCATATGCCAACAATAACACTCTTACCAACTAAAACATTGAACTTCTGAACATAGTAAAAAGATTGTTTTTGCCATAGTTTTTCTCTGGCATTCTCAAAAACAACTTCATCAATTGAGACTTCAATATTCCGAGTTTGTTCATTTTCCGCTAAATCTAATTTATAATCTCCACTTTTTTTCTTTGGTGGTATATAGAACTTGTCTAGAGCAAATACTAATGCTGTCAAAAATAGTCCAATTAAAATGGCTAGAATAGAAGCACCCAATTGAAGGAATTCATTATTATATCCTTCAGAAAGCGAAAAAAGCACAAACACAGTTAAGGGATAAGCAAGTAAAAACCTACCATTCCTACGAACAAAGGATTTCCTTTGATTATTTATGTCTAAGGTTTCACTTTCCCGTGCCTTGGAATAAACAAAATGAATAAATGAGTGTTCTATATTAGGCTTCATTGTTTTGCTCAAATAAATCGGGTCTTATCTCTGGTAACACTTCGTCTTGAAATAGATTCTGACAAAGCTGATTAAGTTCATTAAATTCCGGAGTGTCATCATCATTATAGTGATTGATACGTCCTTCAAGATATACGACAGGAATTACATTTAAGTTTTCATCGTCAAAATCAAAGGTTCTATCAGTTTTTGAGAAAGGACTATTTAATGTCATTTTCTTTCTGTCAAAATTTGTCAGTCTGTCTGTGTTATGCTTATGGCGAGAAAAGCCCAGTTGACGTAAGAGATTTCCCAACTTTGATTTCGCTGTCAACGGAATGTCCCCGTCTTTTGGCTTTATTTCTATTTTAACATCATACAATTGCTGGTACGTTCTCATACCTTCATCTGTAAATACTTCATCTCTATAAGTATTACTAAACTCTAAAGATTTAATTATAGCCTCGTTTTGAAACTCTTCTTGGAATGATTTTGGGCAGAATATGTTTAGTGCAGGGCGCTTATAATTCCCTCCTTTAAATAGTCTTTCAATATAAACTTTAAACATATCTGTAATTGTTTCTTCTTTACTATTGGAATGTATTATAAAGCACCCTTCACTATGATCTAATGGCAAATATAAAAGGAAATAGTAATAGCGAAGGATGGTCTTATTCTTGCCAAACGCATTCGCATCTTCTGCATTTGCGGAAGAATCACTCATCATTCCATCACGTCCAAATCTTCCTCCATTGATTACTCCATATATGATATTCTTTTGAACATTAACAACAGGTCTGTTTGCTAAGTGCTTATTAGAAGCCGTTTTTATTAGTTTAAGTTGTTTCTTAATTCTTCTATCTTTTGCGATATCCGTTACTAAGCCATTCATAAAATGGTCAAACAATTTATTAATTATTTGGGCATCCGAACTTGGACGACGTTGGTACAACTCTTCGATTGCGAAATCACGAAAGGTTTTATACTCTAAATCTTTTGACACTAACTTTAGTGTATAAAATTCCAGTTTTGGTCTTAAAGCCATATTCTTTATCTTTATATATTTTTATTGCCCCATCTTCGCCAAAAGCAAAGACTGTTATTTTTCATTATTTATTTCAATACAGTATTTTCTTCTAACTCGACTCCTAACAAAACCCGAAATACATTCTTCAGGTTATCTAATAACGGACGAACCTTTTCTCTATAAAATTCATCAAGTCTTTTTTTGTTTTCATCAGATTTGTCTTTCATCAGATTCTTTGAAATAGAATCAAACGTATAACATACTCCAGCGATTCTATCTACTAAGATTTTGGGGATATAAATTTCGTTAGACAATAAATACATTTGTATTTCATGTGACTTCACCCTGTTCTCCCTTAATAAATCATTGATATTAAGTTGTATAACATTTTGAATTTCTGTAGGCATCATTGCATGCAAAATAGATTCATTCAAATCAAAAAACATCTGGTAGAGTTTTTTGATTATATCTATACGTTCTTTATGTAGAATATTAAACTTTATCTCATCCTTAATTTTAAGAACATCCAATTTATGTTCATACCTTTTCAAATCTTTTTCAAACCAATTCTCTACCCATTTCCGGCCTAAGAATTTGAATGCACAGAAGCCACTCGTAGCTCCTACAATTATGGATATTACAACATTTATCGAAATCTCAATTGTATTCATATTCTTATACTATTATTGCCCCATCTTCGCCAAAAGCAAAGACTGTAATTCGGTTAGTTTCTCATTTTCTTGTTCTTTATTGAACTGGTTATACAAGATTGGTCGCAGCAGTTCTGAAAACTTATCAGTTACTTGCTTAGATGGTAAGATAGCTGGATATTCTTTCATCGTTTGCCCAGATACTTCGTCAAATGTAGAACCTGTATTTTCTTCTGCAATTTTATCCTTGATTGATAACAAATAGTAGTACACATATTCAGAGCCATAATCTTTTTGGGGAACAATTGATTTGAAGCCTTGATTTGTACATAATTCTTTTGTAGTTATAGCCATTAGTCCTATTGGAGCACGTGAAGAAAAAAGAATGCTTCCTTTAGGCAACAACTTTGTGCTACATGAATTATACCCCAACTCTGTAATATCCTTAGCTCCTTTTGAAATAAACTTGCATGATTTTTTTGACAAATCTGCCGGGGATAACCAAGATATACCATTATCACACCACAGGTCAGGATTATTTGTAGATGGAGTAGCACCACCTATAATTTCTCCTAAATCCTCTAATGTGCCCATTCTCCAGCCTTCGGGGAGGTTTTCTTTGTCGATGTTATCGACGAAGGTTTTGCGGTAGAGGACTTGGGCGGTGGCTTCGAGGTGCTGAATCATTTGATTGTTGAGACGGATGCGGTTGACCAGCGTTTCGTATTCTGATACGATTTCACGCTGGCGAGTGATGGAGGGGATGGGGAGCATGACATCACAAAGTTCGTCCCAATCGAATATCTCACGAGCACTGCCATGTGAATGGAAACGGGCATAACGGTCAAACTCTGGACGACGGAACCACATCATCAAATACTCTGGCAATAGTTGTTCGTGGTCAATAACCTCAAAAACAGTATAAGCCTGAGAAATGATAGCGTCGTCGTACCCGTCGAGTAAAGCAATAGATACCTTATCGCCGTTGCGTGAAGTGACAGGACCGTAAGCAAACTGCCCTCTCTCCACAATTTTGTAAGTTGACATATCAGTGCCAATGGTATTAGCAATCGAAGGCATAAACTCCTTCGAGATGCTCACACCCAGCAAGTTCGTAACCTTCAACTCCCGGTTACGAACATTCACCTCTCTGATATAGTCGCCTAAGCGTTTGTATTCCGCTTTATTCATCGTTGTTTTTGTTTATCAGATTGACAACTACCTTCACCATGACGTCCTTTTCCTCCGTCCTACTCTCGGCAATCATCAGCGTGAGGGCAACGAGGGTGCTGTCGGCTATGCGCTTGCTACCGTCAGGATGATAGAGAATGTGATTATTGTTAAGGAACCAGAGGAACAGCGTGGCGGCAATGCGTTTGTTACCATCACTGAACGAGTGGTTCTTCGTGACAAGATAGAGCAGCATGGCGGCCTTCTCCTCCACACTGGGATAGAGTTCTTCGCCACCAAAAGTCTGATAAATTTGTCCGATACTGCTTTTGAAGGAGTCATCCTTCTCGTTGCCAAAGAGAACAGAGCCACCAAATTTCTCTCGCAATCCATTGATAGCTTCCATTGCATTCTCGTAGGTAGCATGGAACGGCTCTTCTTTTGTGGTCTTATTGATAGTAAGCCGCTCGTAGTCGTAATTGTCGAGGGTATCGAGAGCATAGGTATAGTCTGTCACCACCTCAAACAGGGCATTGGTCTCATCGTTCGACAGTAGCGGCTGGCTCTGTATGGTGCGCCCGAGCATACCAACCAGTTGACGCAACTCACCAATCTGCTCCTTGCGAAGTCGCTCGTTGACGGCATAGCCCTTGATGAGATAATCTTTTAGTATCTTTCGCGCCCAAATGCGAAAAGCTGTACCGCGTTTGCTCTTTACACGATAACCAACAGAGATAATGACGTCAAGATTGTAATATGGAACAGGCTTCTTGATTCCATTAACGTGTATTTTTTGCACGTTATTTTCACGTTCTAATTCTCCTTCTTTAAAAACATTGATAACATGCCTACGGATGTTGGATTCTTCTTTGTCAAATAGCATTGCCATCTGACTAGTAGACAGCCACACTGTCTCGTTCTCCAGCCGAACATCCACTTGCGTCTGTCCGTCCTCGGTTTGATATATGATGATTTGATTATTCGAGTCCATAACCTAATGAATTAAAGAGGTCTTTCAATTGCTGTTTGCTCTCTTCTTCCTGCTGCAAGAGGTCGCGCATATCAGCTTGCAGTTGCTTCATCTTGGTGTCGAAGTCTATCTGCTCGTCACGGTTGCGGAACTCGATGTATTTGCTGGGTACAAGGTTCCAACCTTTCTTCTCAATCTCGTCGAGGGTGGCTGAGTAGCAATATTCAGGCTCGTTATGATAGGTCTCTTCATATCCTACACGCTGCCAGTTATGGAAGTTCTCGGCAATCTGCTGTATCTGCTCAGGAGAGAACTGGATATATTTCTTTTCGAAAGGCTCTCCCCATTGGCGCAGGTCGATGAACAGCACCTCATCCTCACGATTGCGATAGCGGACCATCTTGCCGTTCTGCTCCACCGTGCGAGCCTTCTTGTTGTTATTCAGAATCCAAAGCGTCACGCTGATGTCCGTAGAATAGAACATGTTGCGAGGCAGGATGACAATCGCTTCCACTAAATGATTCAGAAGTAGTTGCTTGCGGATTTCCAGTTCTGTGCCATCGCCACTCAATGCGCCATTGGCAAGAAGGAAGCCAGCCGTACCATTGGCTGAGAGTTTGCTGACAATGTTCAGAATCCAACCATAGTTGGCATTACTCGTCGGAGGTACGTCGTAACCAGCCCATCGTGGGTCATCCTTCAGTTCGTTTTCTGCACGCCACGCTTTCTGGTTGAATGGCGGATTAGCCATGATGAAGTCTGCCTTCAGGTCTTTGTGCTGGTCGTTATGGAACGTATCGGCAGCCATCTCACCCAGATTGCAGGCAATACCACGAATGGCGAGGTTCATCTTTGCCAGTTTGTAGGTGGTATTGGTATATTCTTGTCCATAGACAGAGATGTCGCGCTTGTTACCGTGATGTGCCTCGATGAACTTCATGCTCTGAACAAACATACCGCCAGAACCGCAACAAGGGTCGTATATCTTACCACGATAAGGCTCTATCATCTCGGCTATCAGGTTGACGATGGTCTTAGGCGTGTAGTATTCACCTTTACCCTTACCTTCGGCAATGGCAAACTTACCGAGAAAGTATTCATATACACGACCAATAAGATCATTCTCAGGGTCTTTCAGGGTGTCGATCTTATTGATTTCATCAAGTAGAGCAGCAAGCTTGGTACGGTCGAGCGACAGACCTGCATAGTAGTTGCTTGGCAAGGCACCCTTCAGCGTAGGGTTGCTCTGCTCCACTTTCGCCAACGCCTTGTCTATCTTAATGGCAATATCATTCTGCTTGGCATTCTCAATCAGAAAATCCCAACGGCTCTCGGGTTCCAGATAAAAGACGTTCTTGGCATTATAAAAAACGGGGTTGTCGGCAAAAGCCTCCTTGCCTTCTGCCACCAGCTCATTGCGCCGCTCCGTAAAGCGATCGTTGGCATACTTCAGAAATATCAAACTCAGCACCACGTGCTTATATTCTGATGGTTCTACAGAGCCGCGCAGTTTATTCGCAGACTCCCACAACGCCTCTTCTATCGCTTTCTCTTTTATAATCTTCTTTGCCATATTTCAAATTAATTCCCCTTTCAGCCTAAAAGCCTCTGGGGCTATTGTCATTTGGTATATTTTAATCTTAGGATTGCGCTCTTTGGCAACCTTGATGATTTTCTCTTTTTCTTCTTTGTCGATATTGATGCCTAAATACAATGAATCGAAGCATTCTCCTCCAATCTTCGGATAGGCACGGACTTCCTTCCAGTCAATCAATTCGTCCTTATCCTTGGGTTCGTATGGCAATGCCATCGGGACAAAGCCATGAATAGGGTCTATAAGTAACAAACGGACCTCTTGTTCATGTTCCCATGCTTTACCCTTGGTTGACAACTGGTAGCGGAAAAAGTCTTTGACATCATGGAAGTAATCAGGTTTCTCTATAATATCTCTGTACTGTACCTCCATTTCTATAGCACCAATAAAGACGCTGCACATAATATTTGAAAGATACTTTTGTGCTTTCTCCATATCCAAACCGACACACACGCCTCGATGATTGCCGTAGTAGCTCCACATTAAAAGGGAATCGTGGATTTTCGACAAACTACAAATCCAAGTCTTATTTCTTTGATTTTCCATGTCTGTTTTCCCTTTTTGCTTGAGGAAATCAGCAGGAGGCCAATTATACTTGTTCGTAGGAACATTCGAATAGTTAAACAAAGCAGGGTGGCAGTCGAAAGGGTCATTCAAACGAGTAGCATTAGTGAATTGAAGATTGCTATTTTGCAACATCAGCAATCCTCTATTCGCATCAAGGTACTTAAATAACTTACTTGCTACCATTTCTAAACAGATTCCATAAACTGTTTGTTATAGAGGTCTTCCACACTGACATCAAGTAGCTTAGAAATCTTAGCAAGAGTTTCCATGTCAGGTTGAGAGGTGTTGGTACACCACTTCGATACAGTTGAAGGGGTAATGCCCAGCTGCTCAGACAGCCACTTGCTTGTTTTCTTTTTTTCTACGAGTAGTAGTTTTAGGCGATTAATATCTTCCATTTGCCATTTTTAAATTTTAACTTCCGCAAAGATAATGAATTATTATCAATTTCTTATAAGAATTGGCTAAAATCTGTAGATTTGAGGTTGTATTTACATAAAATTAGAAAATTAGCGAGTCTGTTATCGCAAACAGACCCGCTAAAGAATGGTAAGTACAAGAAATCTATATTCCCAGGCCTCTTTTTTGTTCCATCCCAGTTCGTTAATTCGTCTGCATTGCCATTACTACCGCCAACAGACTACCCTCACCGAAATTACCATCTCTTAAGCCATCATCATTATATTTTGAGAACCTTTCAATAAGATTCATCTCCGTCAGAGGCTTTACACTTTTCTGAGGATAGAGAAACATCATTATTGCCTTTTCAAAATCATCAGTCGTATTTCGGGTTTTGTCTTTCTGTTCGCATAATAGCTTATATGCCGTTTCAATAGCATCAATCTCAGTATCTATGTCGAGTTTCAACTTTTTGTTTTAGACACTGACACGCGACTTCAATTCACCTGTATCTGTAAACTTATCCTAATCCTTCAAATCTACATCTATCTCACTTTTATGGTATAGGTCAACACTTCTGCCATCACACAAGATGAAACGAAGCCGAATGGTGCCACTGGTCTTACTCGTCCTCTTTACTATCGTTAGTCCTTTTTTATTATTAAAGCGCGTTTCAAATGTGGTGCAAAGGTACTTTTTGCACCGCCAAACCAAATTATGCACTACTAAATTTCTATTTTTATCCAATGTCCATGGCTTGCAGAACCCTTTCTGTCAAGGAGTCTGATGTTTTTCAGTTTATTAACATGCTTTTTAAACTGTAGTCACTGAGATACCTACTTTCCTGGACATGTCACCTCTTGCAATAATCGACTTTTTTGTTTCTCTCGACGGCTCTTCAATGCCAGTCGATAAGTTCGTCTGTCAAGGATTGAGACCCTAAGACTTCTATCCATTCACCACGTGAAAGGAGATGGGTGTTGAAGTCATAAGTGGGGCTCAGGTGTGGTCCTTTGGACTCCCAACCTCTCCTTTACATATTTCACACTTGCCACATACTCCTCATCGGTGGTGAGGTGCTCAATGATCATGGGCATGTGGGGATTCTCGGCTGAGGCTAATTGGGCATATAGCTCCAGGTTCAAGGTGCCCTCGCCACAGGCGCACTCCTGAAGCTGGAAGGTGTATTCGGGTTTCAGCAGGATGTCCTTCAGATGACAGCTCACGATGGTGCCATGCAGTTTCTCGAAACACTCCACGAGAAACTCATCATTGTAGAAATACCTGCGGGGCGTGGTAATCATGTTCACCACATCGAGATGGGTGCCGAACATCTCACGATCCACATCTTCAATCAGTCGTAGGTACTCGTCAGGACTACTGGGAATCATCCACGGCATGGACTCGATACAGAACTTGGTATGTGTGGGCTGGGCGGTGTCGATTCTTCCCAGTGGTGCGGTGGTGCGAGATATGCTCTAAGCACAAGAGGTTTGAAAACGTATAATGTATATGAATACTGTATATTAGTGGTATTCTCGTACCACCGCTCCCCCGCGCTCCCTCCACGAGAGTTTGTAATATCCGTTTATAGCTCTTTCCATGTGTCTGATAGATTTCAGATTGACACCGCAAAGATAAGAATAAAATGATAATATTTTACATCATTGTAAGAAAAACTGATATAATCGTGCGCAAATCCACACTTTTTTATCTGGAAGGGGACGATAATTCCATCTTTTTATTTATCTTTGCCATCAAATTGACAAACCAACTGAGCAAAACAGTGTGACATCAATCATTAAAACTTATAAATATGGCTTATCAAGAAACAACAACCCGAGGCTATGGCCAGCGTGTCGGTAGCTCGTTCAAAGGAATCGCCGGTGGATTTATTCTTTTCTGCCTGGGTACTGCCCTGTTGTGGTGGAACGAAGGTAGGGCGGTGAAAACAGACAAGATGCTCAACGAGGCAGAGAAAGTGGCTGTGGAGATGGAAACCGTGAGCAAGATCAACCCCGAATATGATGGGGAACTGGTGCATGCTTCGGCGGTGGCTACCACGCAGGATTCACTTACAGATGCTGAATTTGGATTAGGTGTCCGCGCCATTGGTCTGCAACGTCGTGTGGAATACTACCAATGGGTGGAGCATGAGCATAGTGAGAGTAAGGATAAACTGGGGGGCAAGCAGGAGATCGTCACCACTTATACCTATTCGATGGAGTGGGTGAGCCGTCCTGTGCAGTCGTCACAGTTCCATGACCCAGCATACCAGTCGAAGAATTATGTGCTTTATACGGCTGAGGACTCCAGGCAATGGGCAGAGAATGTGACTTTTGGTGCCTATCGACTGAATGAGAATCAGATTCATGGCATTCGTTCCATGGAGCCTGTGATCCTTGATTTGGCTGATAACCAGTTGAAAGCATGGGATAAGGCATGCAGGGATATCCATATACGTATCCATGGGGCAGGGTCCTTGGCTCCGGCACCGCCTGTTGCCAAGCCTGCTCCGAAACCCGTTGTTGTGGCAAAAGCCGACAGTACAGCGTCTGATTCGTTGATTGCCACGGTGCCTGATTCCGTGAAGACCGTTGTGCCTGACAGTGTGCCGCAGGAGAACAAACGTGATTATGACTTTGTGCATCAGGCAGGTAATGTGCTGTATTTCGGTCAATCGACAAACAGTCCGCAAGTAGGTGACGTACGTATTACCTTCGAGAAAGTAGTGCCTGCCATGGTGACCGTGATAGCCAAGGTGAGTGGCGATACGTTTAAGTCGTATAAGGCCAAGAACGGTAAGACTTTCTCTGTACTCCGTATGGGTAAGCAGGACATGGATGAGATTTTTGAGAGCGAGCATTCCCAGAACACCCTGTTCTTGTGGATATGGAGAATCGTGGGTATCATGCTGGTAATCTTAGGCTTGAAAGGAATCTTTGATATCGTGGTTACCTTGCTCAAGGTGGTGCCGTTCATTGCCAATATCGTTGGATGGGGCATTGGCGTGGTATGCACAGTGGTAGGACTCGTCTGGTCGCTGATTATCATTGCCATAGCTTGGTTGTTCTACCGTCCGTTGTTGGGAATTGCTTTGTTGGCTTTGGCTGCGTTCCTGATCTGGGTGTTTGCTTTCAAGGGAAAAGACAAACTGAAGGAACTGGCTCAACGTGGTAAGGCGCAGCCTGGATTACAGAATGTTTAGCAGGGTGATGACAGTGGATCCTGTGAAACAAGCGAACAAGTATATTAATTAAGGTAACAGGGGTGAGTCATGGTGGCTTGCCCCTGTTCGCATAGGTGATCATTGGAAGACAGACAAAAAAGTTCATTTGTCGGTAACGTTTTGCTTGTTATTTATCTGTTTTTGTTTGCAAAATGTGCAAAAATATTGTTTTTCTTATTGCATTTTAATATTTTATGCGTACCTTTGCACGCAGTTTTGATAAATAATGCAGAAAAAGTATAATCATGAGTAAGATTATTAAGCCCATCGACTATCAGTCGGTTCTTGATATGCGACAGACGGAGCAGGGCATTAAACTGATTAAGGAATTCTTCCAACAGAACCTGAGCACGGAGCTGAGACTGCGACGTGTGACGGCTCCGCTTTTTGTATTGAAGGGACTGGGTATTAACGATGACTTGAATGGGGTGGAGCGCCCTGTCACATTCCCGATAAAAGACCTTGGTGATGCTGAGGCAGAGGTGGTTCATTCATTGGCAAAATGGAAACGCTTGACTTTGGCTGAATATCATGTGGAGCCAGGGTATGGTGTCTATACCGACATGAATGCCATCCGTGCCGATGAGGAATTAGATAACCTCCATTCGTTGTATGTTGACCAGTGGGACTGGGAAGCCGTGATGACTCGTGAGCAGCGGAATCTCGATTTCCTGAAGAATATCGTCCGTCGTATTTATGCTGCAATCCTTCGTACTGAGTTCTTAGTATGTGAACGCTATTGCATGCTGAAACCTTTCCTTCCACAAGAGATCCATTTCATCCACAGTGAGGATCTGCTGGCGATGTATCCAGACAAGAGTGTCAAGGAACGTGAGAATCTGATCACCGAAAAATATGGTGCTGTGTTCATTATTGGCATCGGTGGAAAGCTGGCGAACGGTGAACCCCATGACGGAAGGGCTCCAGACTATGATGATTGGACGACCGACTGTGGTGACGGAAAGAAAGGCCTGAACGGAGATATCCTGATCTGGTATCCTGTGTTGGGACGAGCCGTGGAACTTTCTTCCATGGGTATCCGTGTGGACAAGGAGAGTCTTCTCCGACAGCTGAAGATGACCCATAAGGAGGATCGCGAACAATTGTATTTCCACAAGAAACTTCTGAATGACGAGTTGCCGTTGAGCGTGGGTGGTGGCATTGGTCAGAGTCGTTTGTGTATGGTGCTTCTGCACAAAGGTCATCTGGGAGAGATTCAGGCAAGTATCTGGCCCGATGAGATGCGAAAGGAGTGCCGGCAGTTAGGTATGCCGCTGATATAAAGATACAAGAAAGTAACAGAATTCCTGTCTTATACAAGTTCCATTTCCAGTTCGTTGAGAAGCTTGTCTAAGGCAGGATTTTTTGTTCGCATATCTTCCAGCAACTCCCGGTTGTTGAGAATCTTCTTCACCTCATCGGCTTTGGCGAGGCGAAGTGAGAGTGTGATATCGCTGTTGTGCAGTGACTGTGCCATCGTGTTGCGGATCCGTCCTTGGATGGCGGTCATTTGTTTCAGCAGGATCTCATTGTCTATCACGACCTCAATCTGTGGAAAGGTGGTGATGGTAGGTGTCATGTTTTTCATTCTTGCAGCCATGCCAGCCATCTGTTGTGGCATACGGTTGCACATAGCTGTCCATTGCAACAGGAGCATGTCGTTGCTGAATTCCTGATGCTCGGATTTCTCTTTGGTTGCAAGATTCTCTTTTTGGTAGGATGGCTTCTCGGGTGATTTGCTGAGGTTGGCAAAGGTCATGCCAATCGAAGAGAGATGCACCTTCGGGTGTGCGTTTGCGGTCTTAGCCTCTGCGGGCTTGGGCTCTGCAGACTTGTTTGTGGTAGACAGTGAAGGGGTGGAAGGCTGCTTGGCAGCATGCTCTTCCACGTCTGTCTGAAGATGACGCTCGGTGGTACCCTGTGCAGCCACCATTGCTTGAGCGTTCTTCATCAGTTTTCTGAACAGGGATTTTAATCTCTTAGGGCCACGCCCCGCCGCAGGACTGTCATCCTCTTGTGTGATCTGAGCCACCTGGATAAGGGTAAGCTCCACCAGCAAGCGTTTGTTACTGCTCTGTCGGTAGTTGATGTCGCAGTCGTTCATGATCTTCAGTGCTTTGTACAAGAAGTTCACGGGGCATTTCTTGGCCTGTTGGCGATAACGTTCCATTTGCCGTTGACTCACCTCCAACAAGGAAATGGTCTGCTCATCCTTGGCCATTAGGACGTTGCGGACATGTGAGGCCAGTCCGCTGATGAGATGTCCTCCGTCGAATCCTTTGTTGATCACGTTGTTCAAGAGCACCATGATGTCTGCAACCTTGTTTTCTATTGCTAAGTCGATGATCTGGAAATAGTTCTCTGCATCCAGCACGTTCAGGTCTTCTATCACCTTCTGATAGGTGATGTTCCCCTGACAGAAAGAGACAGCTTGGTCGAAGATAGAGAGGGCATCGCGCATGCCGCCGTCGGCTTTCTCTGCAATAATGTTCAGTGCTTCCTCCTCGTAAGTGATCCCTTCTTTCTCGGCAACCATCTTCAGGTGGCGGATCGTGTTGGGAACAGTCATCCTCTCGAAGTCGTAGATCTGGCATCGGCTGATGATGGTAGGCAGGATCTTGTGCTTCTCTGTGGTGGCAAGGATGAAGATGACGTGTGCAGGCGGCTCCTCTAAGGTCTTGAGGAAGGCATTGAAGGCAGCAGTGGATAGCATGTGGACTTCATCGATGATGAACACTTTGTATTTCCCGATCTGCGGTGGAATACGTGTCTGCTCCATCAAGGTCTTGATGTTATCCACGGAGTTGTTTGAGGCGGCGTCAAGTTCAAAGATATTATACGACCGCTGTTCATTGAAGGCTTGGCAACTCTCACAGTGGTTGCAGGCCTCCCCCTCGTCGGTAGGTGTCTCGCAGTTGATGGCTTTGGCGAAGATACGGGCACAGGTGGTTTTTCCGACACCACGAGGACCGCAGAACAGATAGGCATGAGCCAGTTTCCCGCTCTTCACCGCATTCTTCAGGGTAGTAGTGAGGGCAGACTGCCCCACCACCGAGTCGAATGTCATCGGCCTGTATTTGCGTGCTGATACAATATATTCTTTCATAATAATTAAAAACTTTCGTGCAAAGATAGCAAATTTTCGAGAATTATTGTTATCTTTGCGCTCAAATAAGGAAAAAATATGAGTAAATCGAATCCTGTCTATGCCTTCCTCAGTCACAACAAGTATTGGATTGTGCTGATTATCGGTATCCTGATCGTGGGTGTCCTTGATGAGAACAGTTTCTACCAGCGCGTGAAGTACGAGTTGCAGATAGAGGACCTGGAGACGAAGATTGCCGAATACAATGCTCAGTATGAGCGTGATGAAGCACAGTTGCGTGAACTGCGGCGCAATCCCAAGGCTATCACGAAGATAGCCCGCGAACGCTATTTTATGAAAGCCGATGATGAAGACATTTTCGTGCTGAGCGATGATTTACAACCTGTAAACAGTGAGGACAATGAGACAGCTCAATAAATGGCAGAACGCTCTTTTGCTGATGGGCGGAGCCCTGATGGTTATTGGTGCTGGAATGTATGTGTTCGGTATTCACAAGCCTTCTTCGTGGATTTTCTTGGTAGGGGCGTTGGCCTTTGCTTCCATGCAGCTTCAGCAAGTCTATGAGGGGCGGAATTTCGTTATCCGCCGTCTGCGCCGTATCATGGTGATGGCTGATGTGCTGTTTGTCGTGGCAGGCTTGCTGATGGTGGAGAATGCCTATAATTTCCTGCTGCCTTTTTTCCAAAACCATATCCAGAACGGTCTTAACGCGTACATTATCTATATCATGGGCAAATGGGTGGTGCTGTTGCTGGTTGCCGCCATCTTAGAGGTCTATACTACCCATAGAATCAGTAGTGAATTAGAAAAAGAGGCAAAAAAACGCTAAAAGTACACACTTTTGTTTTAAATAGCATAAAAATTTTTCCATACTTCAATATTACATTGTACTTTTGCAGAGCTTTCAGAGCGGCATGGCCGTTCGCTGTGCTATTATACGAGAATCGTTTATGAATAAGATCATCTATGCAATGTTGATGTTGGCTGCCCTGACATCGTGTGCCAACAGTTACAATATACAAGGCTCTTCCGACGTGCAGATGCTCGACGGTCGTATGCTCTATCTGAAGGTCTTCAAGAATAGTGACCTGAAGAATGTGGACTCATGCGACGTGGTGCATGGGAAGTTCCAGTTCACGGGCACGGTTGACAGTACGAAGATGGCCACATTATTCATGGATGATGAGAGTATTATGCCGGTGGTGATAGAGCGTGGAGAGATCAGTATCAAGATCGATAACTCACAACAGCGGGTAAGCGGCACACCTTTGAATGATAAACTGACTGCCTTCCTTGAGGACTACAACAAGCTTCAGCGACAGATGGAGGACTTAGGGCATAAGCAGAGTCAGGCCATCATGGACGGAGAAGATGAAACGGTTACAAATACCCGTCTGAACCAAGAGGCGATGAAGATTGCCGATGAGGAGGATAAACTCGTGACGGGCTTTATCGAAGAGAATTTCGATAATGTATTAGGACCGGGCGTGTTCTTCATGCTGACTGCCGGGAACCGCACACCGATGCTTACACCGTGGATAGAAGCTTTGATGAGCAAGGCGACAGATTATTTCAAGAACGATGCTTATGTAAAGAGCTACTATGAGACGGCGAAGCAGAATGAGGCTATCATGAATGGAATGGCAGAGCCTGCCGTGATGCCGCAGACTGCTCCACAAGCCCCGTTACCGCAGGCACCCACACCGAACCAGCTGGCACAGCCATCCGACTCTGTGAATTAAATCCCAACGACATTGAAAACACTGATTTCCCATGCGACGATCGTGAATGAGGGACAGGCATTCCTTGGCTCTCTTGTCATCGAGAACGAACGGATTGCGGATATCTTTGAATATACAGCACCCCAAGGGCAGTTCGACGAAACCGTTGATGCCACGGGGTGTTTTGTTTTACCCGGTGTGATTGACGACCATGTGCATTTCCGTGAACCTGGCCTCACGCAGAAAGCTGATCTTGAAAGTGAAAGCCGTGCCGCCGCTTATGGGGGTGTGACTTCCTATTTCGATATGCCTAATACGATACCCCAGACTACTACACTGGAGTCTTTAGAGGAGAAATTCCAGTTGGCGAAGGAGAAAAGTCATGTGAACTACAGTTTCTTCTTTGGGGCAACGAATGACAATACGACGCTTTTCTCCCAATTGGACATTCACCGTATTCCGGGCATCAAACTCTTCATGGGAAGCAGCACTGGCAATATGCTTGTTGACCGCGAGGACGCCCTGAACGAGATTTTCTGTTCTTCCCCCTTGCCCTTGATGGCTCATTGTGAGGATACGGCTCTCATCAATCGCAATATGGCAGAGGCAAAGGCCCGATATGGTGAGGACCCAGAAGTGTCGCATCATCCTGAGATACGCAGTGAGGAGGCTTGTTTCCGTTCCACTCAGCTGGCCGTTGAATTAGCCACTCGGCACCATAGCAGGCTGCATGTGGCTCACTTGACTACGGCTCGTGAATTGGAACTGTTTGGAAAGTCTCCCCTCATTACCGCTGAAGCCACGGTGAGTCATTTGTTCTTCTCAGATGAAGATTATCAGACCTTGGGTGCCAGAATCAAGTGCAACCCAGCCGTGAAGACCAGTGCCGATCGTGCTGCCCTTCGCAAAGCCCTTACTGATGGACGGATCACGGTGATAGGTACTGATCATGCCCCTCATCTGTTATGCGACAAGCAGGGTGGGGCATCCAAGGCCGCCTCGGGCATGCCGATGATTCAGTTTTCTTTAGTCACGATGCTCGAATTGGTGGATGCCGGCGTGCTGACGATAGAACGGTTGGTGGAACTGATGTGCCATCATCCAGCCCAACTTTTTGAAGTGCGCAAACGCGGCTTCCTCCGGAAAGGTTTTCAGGCAGATCTTGTCATTGTTAAGCCCCACACACCCTGGACGGTTACGGAAGATGTGATCCAAAGCAAGTGTAAGTGGAGTCCGATGCTTGGGCATGAATATCAGTGGCAGGTGCTGCATACCTTCTGCAACGGCTATCATCTTTACAATCAGGGACGGTTCGATGAACAATCGCGAGGAGAGGAGATCGCCTTCAGATGATTCAGCAACTCACATATTCCATCGATGAGGTAATTCCTTACATCAACTGGCCTTACTTCGACTATGCCTGGGGTGTAGGAAGCAAGGGAAAGAAGGAACGTGACCAACTGCGGCAGGAAGCACGGCAACGGCTGTCTGTTCTCGCAGGAAAGTATCATACGTATGCTCTCTTCGGCCTTTTCGCTGCGAACAGTGACGGTGATGACATCGTCCTGTGGAAAGACACAACGGAAGGACAAACTGCTGAACCGGTTCGTATTCCATTCCTCCGTCAACAGAAACCTGTTAGAAAAGGGGAGCACAATCTCTGTCTGTCAGACTATCTTCGACCTTTATCGATGGGGGAGACCGATACCATTGGGGTGTTTGCCACCAGTGTGGATCATTCCATCGAGACTGATGCTGACAACGAACCCTATTCCAAAATGATGGCGCAAACTCTTGCCGACCGCTTGGCGGAGGCTACTGCTGAACGGATGCATGAAGAGGTGCGCCGCCGTTATTGGGGATATGCCCCTCATGAACAACTGTCGATACAACAGTTGCATATCGAGGCCTTTCAGGGCATCCGTCCTGCTGTGGGCTACCCATCCTTACCCGATACCAGCATCAATTTTATTCTTTCCGACCTGATAGGAATGAAGTCCATCGGTATCCGACTCACAGAGAGTGGGATGATGGTACCTCATGCCTCGGTGAGCGGTCTGATGATTTCACATCCCAAAGCCCGATACTTTGATATTGGGAAGATTGGCGAAGACCAGCTGAAAGACTATGCCCGTCGTCGGGGAATACCTGTGGAGATGGCTCGCCGTTTCCTCTCATCATTTATTTCTCATCCCTTATCCCACAAGCCATGATAGCAAGAATTCTCATACCCCTGTTGTTACTTATCGCGTTACCCGACCTTTATCTGCATTGGCACTATTTGCAGCGCAGAAAAGGATATAATGTCTTCTGGCGCTGTTTGTTCTGGGCTCCTTCGTTGATCATGCTTGCCTATACCTTAGGATTGTCTGCCGGTGATAATTTTGTCCCCTCCCAGATCGAAGTTCTCTTCCTTTATCTTTTCCTGTTAGGTGTTCTGGTGCTCCCTAAGGCTACGTTCGCCCTGTGCAGTGCGATAGGTTTGTTATTTTGTAAGCTGTTGCATCGGCGACAGAACTGGGGAAACCTCATCGGTTTCTTTCTGGCCTTGTTCGTGATGTATGTCGTGGTCTATGGCGGAACGATAGGTTTCAGTAAGATAGAGGTGAATGAGATGGAGTACGCTTCCAAGGATTTGCCGAAATCTTTCGACGGCTATCGCATCGTATTGTTCAGCGATGCCCATGTGGGAACATACACAGGCAGCAGGAAGAAGATTTTGGAGAAGGCGGTAAAGCTGATCAATGAGCAGGAGGGTGACATGGTAGTCTTTGCCGGTGACTTACAGAACGTGCAGCCTTCGGAGATTGATCCTGTACAAAGTCTCCTCGGTACGATCAAGGCCAAAGATGGTGTGTTCTCCATCTTAGGAAATCACGACTATGCCAACTACCTGAAGACTGACTTTGCTACCGAGGCATTGAACGAGAGTCTGATTAAAAGCAAGGAGCGTAGCATGGGCTGGAACCTGCTGTTGAATGAGAACCGTGTGGTGCGTCGTGGGAAAGACTCCATCGTGGTGGTGGGATTGGAAGACAATACATCGGGTAGGTGGAACAAAAATCCCAAACGTATCAACATGGAGAAAGCCATGAAAGGCATCAGTGATCAGTCGTTTATGTTGATGTTGGTGCATAATCCCGATGCCTGGGGTCCTGATACAGGTCTTCATATCCAAGCACCGCTCACACTCAGTGGGCATACCCATGGCGGACAGTTCCGTTTGCTGGGATGGTCACCTGTTTATTGGAAAACGCCTTATGGCGGAGGCTGGTATCAGGAGAATGGCCGTTCCATGTATGTCTCTACGGGCTTGGGTGGCTTGGTTCCTTTCCGCTTTGGCGTACCGGGAGAAATAGCTGTCATTACAATGAAAAGGAAATAGCTACTGGTCAGGATTCTCTACATATCCTTGATATTCCGGTACTAAGTCGGCCATAATCACCTGGTAGCTTTCTTCAAGCGTGTGTTTGATGTTCTCCGGTCCTTGACTTTCCGGACGGATCGGCTGGTGGATGGTCAGCTTCAAGGGATGCCATGTTAACCATTTCCCATCATTCATCCTCGGCAGGATATTAAATGATCCGTTGATGGTGAGGGGTACTACGGGAAGGTGTAGCTCATCAGCCAGCATGAACGCCCCACGGCGGAACACCCCCATGTGCCCGGTAAAGGTTCGGGCTCCTTCTGGGAATACCGTCAGACTGATACCGTCGCGCAGGATCGTTCTTGCCTCATCGTAGCTTTTCTTGATCTTGCTGGCACCACGTTTATCGACGAATATCTGGTGTGACTTCTCACAAGCGTATCCCACAAAGGGTATCTTCTTCAATTGCCATTTCATCATCCATTTGAAGTTCCTGTTCAGATAGCCGTAGATCAGGAAGATGTCAAAAGCACCTTGATGGTTGGATACAAACACATACGATTCTCCCTCTTGCAGATTCTCCCTGCCTTCCACCTTCACAGGGATTAGCAAAACCTTTAAGATAAGCCAAGCCCACCACTTCCCGGGATAATATCCCCAGAAGTGACCGTTACCCAAAGTGCATCCGATGGCAACGGTTAATGATATAAAGATTGTCCACACCAAGATAATCGGAGCGGCGATGAAAAGCTGGTATAGTCGATATGCGATTTTCATGATAGGTCAATGATCATTATTGAGGGAGTGGTGGATACTTGCGTGTCCATCCGTCCCAGCGCAGTCGCATCACACCGAAGAATGCCTCACCGAAGATGCCCCCCGACATCTTGGATACCCCTTCGCGGCGGTTCACGAAGATGACAGGTACCTCCTTGATCTTAAAGCCGATCTTGTAGGCTGTGTATTTCATCTCAATTTGGAAACCATAGCCTTTGAAACGGATCTTATCCAACTCGATAGTCTGGAGCACACGTCGTTTATAGCATTTGAAACCTGCTGTGGTGTCGTGCACCTTGAAGCCTGTAACGAACCTGACATACTTCGAGGCGAAGTAACTCATCAGTACCCTGCCGATGGGCCAGTTCACTACATTCACACCACTGATATACCGTGAGCCGATGGCCAGGTCGTAGCCTTCTTCTGCACAGGCGGCATAGAGTCGGGGCAGATCGTTTGGGTCGTGACTGAAGTCGGCATCCATTTCGAAGATATAGTCATAGGTACGCTCCAATGCCCATTTGAAGCCGGTGATGTAGGCTGTTCCCAACCCGAGCTTCCCACTTCTCTCCAAGAGGAACAGACGGTCGGCAAATTCGTCAGCCATCAGCCGTTTCACAATAGAAGCGGTACCATCTGGCGAACCATCGTCGATGACCAGGATATGAAAGCACTTTTCCAAGCCAAACACGGCTCGGATAATCTTCTCGATGTTCTCCTTCTCGTTGTATGTCGGAATGATAACGATACTGTCGCTTACGTTCATGGATTTCTGTTTATATGATGCAAAGGTACGTATAAGTGAGTGAAAAACCAAAATTTTTGCGGTATTTTTCTGAATGAACGGTTTCTGGCAAAGTCAAAGGTAAGAAATAAGAACATGTATGACGGATATATCTTGGAAAATTAGTAATTTTGTCGCGCAAATAAGATGAATATACAAGAATTATTAGATCTCTATGCCCGTTCGGCGCAGTCGGCGGCATTGGTCAAGACACTGGAGGATGTTTCGGTAAGGAGCATTTTCCTGCAAGGACTCGTGGCATCCTCTGCCCCCGTGCTTTTTGCCTCACTCTCCCGTATAGCATCCGATGGTCTGCCGTCAACCTGTCTTTTTGTGATGCAGGATGCCGAAGAGGCAGGTTATTTCTATCACGACCTGGTACAATTGCTGGGTGAGAGGCAGGTGCTTTTCTTCCCCTCTTCATATCGTCGGCAGGTGAAATATGGACAGCGGGATGCTGCCAACGAGATCCTTCGTACCGAGGTGCTAAGCAGGTTATCTTCTTTGGATTCTTCCTCATCGGGTTCAAATCGTTATAACGATATAACGTTATCATGTGATAACGAAAATAATGCGGTTCAGATTGTGACCTATCCCGAAGCTCTTGCTGAACTTGTCGTTTCAAAGAAGAAACTTGATGAACGGTCTGTGCGGCTTCGCGTAGGCGAGACACATGATGTCCCTGCCTTGGAACGAAAGTTGCGGGAATTAGGGTTCACCGAGGTGGATTATGTGTATGAGCCAGGCCAGTTCGCTGCCCGTGGCAGTATTGTGGATGTGTTCTCCTACAGTTCGGAATATCCCTTCCGTTTCGACTTCTTCGGTGATGAGATCGACTCCATCCGCACGTTTGAGGTACAGAGTCAGTTGTCCCGTGACAAACGGGAGACGGTGGAGATCGTTCCCGAACTGAACACGTTAGGCAGTGAAAAGATCTCGTTCATGAAGTTCCTCCCTGCCGATACCCTGTTCGTGACGAAGAACTTCCTTTTTGTGCGGGATGTCATTGAGCAGACCTATCGTGCCGGTTTCTCCTCACAGGCTCTCACCGACCGACTCTCGGGGGCTACCGAAATGGAACAGCATGCTATCATGAAAGAGATGCAAGCCGAGAGTATGCTGCTTACTGGCAGTCGGTTCACTGAAGATGCTGCCGATTTCCGACGTATAGAGTTTGGCAGTCGTCCCATGGGTGTCCACCAGGCAACAATACCTTTCGATATGGCTCCGCAGCCCTTGTTCCATAAGAACTTCGAGCTGTTGGTGCCAACACTTGCCGACTATCTGCAGCGTGGCTACCGGCTTTATATTTTAGCCGACAGTGCCAAGCAACAGCAACGTCTGCGTGATATTTTCGACAGCATGTCAGGACAGAAGGTGACGTTTACCTCTGTTGACAAAACCCTTCACGAGGGATTCATTGACCATACCTTGCGGCTCTGCCTTTTTACCGATCATCAGATCTTTGACCGTTTCCATAAATACAGCCTCCGCAGTGATACAGCCCGCACAGGAAAGGTTGCACTCACGCTGAAAGAACTGCAGGAGATGGAACCGGGTGACTATATCGTGCATGTGGATTTCGGTATCGGACGTTTTGCCGGATTGGTGCGTGTCCCTACGGGTAACAGCTACCAAGAGGTGATCCGCATCATCTACGCCAACAACGACAAGGTGGATGTCAGTATTCACTCGTTGTATAAGATATCCAAATACAAACGACGTGACAGTGAGGCACAACCCCGATTGTCAACATTGGGAACGGGGGCGTGGAACAGGATGAAGGAGCGCACGAAGACGAAGATCAAGGACATCGCCCGCGACCTCATCAAACTCTATGCTGCCCGTCGCCACCAGAAAGGATTCGCTTTCAGTGCCGACTCCTTTATGCAGCACGAACTGGAGGCGAGTTTCCTCTATGAAGACACTCCCGACCAGCTGAAGGCCACCAACGATGTGAAAGCCGATATGGAGAGCGGTCGTCCCATGGATCGTCTGGTATGTGGTGACGTGGGGTTCGGTAAGACCGAGGTGGCTATCCGTGCCGCCTTTAAGGCCGCCTGCGACTCCAAGCAGGTGGCGGTGATGGTGCCCACCACCGTTTTGGCCTATCAGCATTACCAGACTTTCACCAGTCGTCTGCAGGGCATGCCCGTAAGGGTGGAGTATCTCTCCCGAGCACGTAGTGCGAAGAAGGTGAAGGAGATCTTGGCCGACTTGGAGGCAGGGAAAATCGATATTATCATCGGAACCCATAAGCTCATTGGAAAGACGGTGAAGTTCAAAGACCTGGGGCTCCTGATCATCGATGAGGAACAGAAGTTCGGCGTCTCCACGAAGGAGAAACTGCGCCAGCTGAAGACCAATGTGGATACGCTCACCATGAGTGCTACCCCCATTCCGCGAACACTGCAGTTCTCGTTGATGGGTGCCCGTGATATGAGCATCATCCAGACACCCCCGCCAAACCGTTACCCCATCCATACCGAGGTGCACACCTTCGACAGTCAGATCATTGCCGAGGCGATTGAATTCGAGATGAGTCGCAACGGACAGGTGTTCTTCGTGAACGACAAGATCAGTAACCTGCCAGAGCTGTCATTGCTCATTCAGAAATATGTGCCGGATGCCAGGGTCGCCATCGGACATGGACAGATGAAACCCGAAGAATTGGAGAAAGTGATTATGGGATTCATCAACCACGACTACGATGTGCTGCTCTCCACGACGATCGTTGAGAACGGCATCGATATCTCGAATGCCAATACAATCATCATCAACGATGCACACCACTTCGGACTGAGCGACCTCCATCAGATGCGAGGCAGGGTGGGACGAAGCAACAAGAAAGCTTTCTGCTACCTGCTGGCACCGCCTGCCGTGAATCTCACCACTGAGGCCCGCAAACGTTTGGAGGCTCTGGAAACCTTCTCAGATCTCGGCAGTGGCTTTAACCTCTCCATGCAGGATCTTGACATCCGGGGGGCTGGAAACCTTTTAGGTGCTGAGCAGAGTGGGTTCATGGAGGACTTGGGTTATGAGACTTACCAGAAGATTCTCTCGCAGGCGGTGACGGAGCTGAAGAACGAGGAGTTCGCAGAATTGTATGAGGAGGGTGACAGTCAGAAGAAGAAAGGCAACTCCGATTACCAACAGCTCATCGACAGTACGGTGTTCGTGGATGACTGTACCATTGAAAGTGATCTGGAGATGTACCTGCCCGACAGTTATGTGCCTTCGAGCAGTGAGCGTATGCTCCTCTATCGTGAGTTGGATGCCATCAAGAACGATGATGACTTGGAACGTTATAAGACAAACCTGCGCGACCGGTTCGGCGAGATTCCCCATGAGGGTATTGAGCTGATGATGGTGGTGCCGTTGCGCCGTTTGGGCAAACTATTAGGATGTGAGAAGATCTCCCTCAAACAAGGACAGATGATCCTGTACTTCGTGTCGAACCCCATGAGCGCCTATTACCAAAGTACTGCCTTCGACAAGGTGCTGAACTATGTGACGCGGGATCCTCACCGCTGCACCTTCCGCGAAGTGAAGGGTAAACGCTCCATGGTAATCAAGAAGGTGCCTACCGTGGAGGAGGCAGTAGGCGTGTTGAAAGGAATTGAGAGGTGAAAAAATAGAGGTGAGAACTGAGAGGTGAAAAGTGAGAACTGAGAGGTGAGAACTGAGAGGTATGATTACTATCAGGAACAAGCATTAAGGCCAATTCTTGAAGGTAATCATACCTCTCAGTTCTCACTTCTCACCTCTCAATTCTTATTGTTGTTGATCCAGCTCTGCCAGATTCTGTGCAATCATCTCATCCGTCACCGTATAGTTCTGAAGGTCGCCCTTGATATACAGCTCGTATGACGGCATGTCGATGAGACCATGACCGGAGAGGTTGAAGAGGATGACTTTCTCCTCACCGCTTTCCTTGCACTTGTTGGCCTCGCGGATGGTGGCGGCGATGGCATGACAACTCTCCGGTGCGGGGATGATACCTTCTGTACGGGCAAAGAGCATACCGGCCTCGAAAGTCTCGATCTGTGGGATATCCACACCGTGCATCATTCCGTCTTTGATCAGTTGTGAAATGATCATGCCGGCACCATGGTAACGCAGACCACCGGCATGGATGTTCGATGGCTTGAAGTTGTGTCCGAGGGTGTACATCGGGAGCAGCGGCGTATATCCGGCCTCGTCGCCGAAGTCATAACGGAACTGTCCGCGGGTGAGCTTCGGACAACTGTCTGGTTCTGCTGCGATGAACTCGGTGTTCTTTCCGTCTTTGAGGTTATGGCGCATAAACGGGAAGGAGATACCGCCGAAGTTACTGCCTCCACCGAAACAGCCGATCACGATGTCGGGATACTCCCCAGCCATGGCCATCTGCTTCTCTGCCTCCAAGCCGATAATCGTCTGGTGCAGTCCTACATGGTTCAGCACCGAACCTAAGGTGTATTTACAGTTCGGGGTGGTGGTGGCTAACTCCACAGCCTCGGAGATAGCTGTACCGAGAGATCCCGAGTGCAGCGGGTCGCGTGTTAGGATATCCTTTCCGGCACGTGTAGACATCGAGGGCGATCCCTCCACCACGGCACCGAAGGTGCGCATGATACTGCTGCGGTAGGGTTTCTGCTGCATGGTGATCTTCACCTGATACACAGCGCAGTCAAGACCGTAAATCTTGGCAGCATACGACAGGGCGGCACCCCACTGTCCGGCACCGGTCTCGGTGGTCACATTCGTCGTACCTTCCTGCTTGGCGTAGTAGCACTGTGGCAGGGCGGAGTTGATCTTATGGGATCCCAACGGATTGGTGCTCTCGTTCTTGAAATAGATATGTGCGGGGGTTCCTAAGGCCTCTTCCAGAGCATAGGCACGCACCAGAGGTGTACTGCGATAGTATTTGTATTTCTCCAGCACATCCTCGGGAATATCTATCCATGCATGCTCCGTGTCTAACTCTTGTACACAGCACTCACGGGGGAAGATATGTGCTAAGTCGTCCACACCCAATGGCTGCTTCGTTACCGGATGGATGGGAGGCATGGGCTTGTTCACCATGTCGGCCTGGATGTTGTACCACTGGGTAGGAATCTCGTTCTCCTGTAAAATGAATTTCTTTTGTCTGCTCATGATTGTTCTTTTAAAGGGTTACATTCATTGCGCCGCGAAATTACTGCTTTTTGTGCAATTATGCAAGAAAACGCGGCTTATTTTGAAACATTTGCATTAAATCCTCCCTATTTTTCTCCCAATCTTGATTCTATGGTTCTTTATTGTACTTTTTTATCATTTGGCAGCGAGATGGCTAATCTTGGTGGTTTTCGCCCCTTGGAAACAGAGGCAGATGTAGAATGAGGAGAGGGCTACGGACGGCTTCTTAGAGGTGTGCAAATGTGATGTATGAAATCTGCACAACTTGTGCACAATCCGAACAACGAAACTGCACAACTTGTGCAAAGGGCATGCACAACTTGTGCAAGGGGTCTGCACACTTTGTGCAAAGGCTCTGCACTCTTTGTGCAACGGTCTTGCACAAATAAAGTTGAAAAGATGTAGAGTTGAAAAGATAAACTTCCTCTATTTTGGGAAGCAAGAGAAAAGAGACAAGAAACAAGAGGGAAGTACTATCCAATGCCTATATGATAGTGCTGTTCTCTTGCTTCTTGACGTAGGCGAACCTAAGACACAAAGACCGCTTATTTCACGACAATCTTCTTGCCGTTCACCACATAGATGCCCTTGTGAGTCTGCTTTACACGCTGGCCGTTCAGGTTATATATGATGTGATTGTCCTGGAATGTGGGGATTCCCTGAACACTGGCGGCTATACCCCCTTCTTTTTCCACTTTCAGCCAGAGATTAGTCTCATAAGCATCTTTCTCGAAAATCGTGAAGGTGTAATTACCTGGATTTCTGATACCATACTTGTTCTCGGGGTTAGAGAGTATCGGAATGTCATAGCCGACAGCTTCATCAATACCAGTCTGTTGTATAAATGCACCATAGACATTATTTTCATCGTCAGAAAGGAGGAAGGTGTAGGGACCGCCGCTCACCATCGTGCTTGTGACAGCCAAATGAAGTGAATAGGTGCCGTCTTCGTTGACTGTGAAACGATCATAATAGGGAAGAGAACCATTATCACCAGGCACATATAAGTAGTACGTAAAGGGGTCTATATTCACATTCAGTAAAGGAGTATTGCTCCTGTTGTCAATCACGAAGTTATAGTTACCCGCTTTTAATACGGGGATTTGAAGCACATAGCCGCCTATGCTCAGCGGAATGTTTTCGTGGTTCGTTTCACTAATTATGCTTTGCTCTATTGTTGCACCATAGTTGTTGCCATCAGAGTTTCCGTCATGGTCAGAAATGCAGAATCTCAAAGGATTATCACTAACCATCGCCCTGGTGACTGCCAATTCAAGTAAATAGGTGCCGTCTTTGTTGTCTGTGAAACGTGTATAACTGGGAAGAGAACCATTGTCACCTGGCACAAATAAGTAGAACTCAGTTACTTTTTCCACCCCTTGTGCCCATGCGTTCATTCCACCAAGGAGAGTGAGCAGGAGCACTACTGTTAGTTTTTGTATATTCTTTTTCATAAGCTGTTGATAATAGATGGTTTGCTAATTCATATTGATGCTGCAAATATAATAAAAATGTAGCTAACAAACAATTATAATCGTGTTTTTTTCGTTCTGAGGCAAGGAGCAATATCATGTCCCTTGCTTCTTGCTTTCAAATGACAGATATCAGACACATGTTTTGGTGGAGTCCTTGTTTTTTTGTACTTTTACACCCGAAAATGAAGGAGAGGAAGAGAATGTCGTGTTTTTTTAAGGGAAAGTCATGATTATTATCGTTACTATAGTAGCCTACTTTGCCGTGCTGATGCTGCTGAGCCGGTGGACGGCAAGGAAGGCTGATAACAATACGTTTTACCGCGGCAACCGACAGTCACCCTGGTATATGGTGGCTTTCGGTATGGTGGGGGCCAGTATCTCGGGCGTGACGTTTATCAGTGTGCCAGGTATGGTGCTGAAGATGGATATGACTTATATCCAGACGTGCTTAGGCTTCATCTTAGGCTATATGGCCGTGGCATTCATCTTGTTGCCTGTGTATTACCGCTGGAACCTGACCACCATCTATTCGTATCTGCAACGGCGGTTAGGACAGCGTTCGTACAAGACAGGTGCGAGTTTCTTCCTGTTGTCGAAGATGACGGGGGCGGCTGTGCGTTTCTATATCGTATGTATCCTGCTTCATCGCTTTGTAGTGATGCCGATGTGCGGCATCGGTGCTGGCAACAGTTTCCTGCAGACGGGTAGTTTTGTGCTGACAGTGGTGGTGATGACCGCCCTTATCTGGCTCTATACCCGACGGGGAGGTATCAAGACCTTGGTGTGGACGGATACGTTCCAGACCACCTGCATGTTTACGGCCCTGATCCTGATTATCTGGCAGGTGATGGGAGCCTTGGAGATGAACTTCCAAGAAGCGGTGACGGCCATTGCAGGAAACGAGCATAGCAGGATGTTTGTGATAGACGACTGGGTGTCGAAGCAAAACTTCTGGAAACAGTTCCTGAGCGGTGTGTTCATCGTAATCGTGATGACGGGACTCGATCAAGACATGATGCAGAAGAACCTCACATGCAAGTCACTGCGTGAAGCCCAGAAGGATATGTGCACCTATGGTTTCGCCTTCGTTCCCGCTAATCTGCTGTTTATGGCCTTAGGTGTGCTGCTGGTGATTCTGGCACAGAAGGAGGGAGTGGCATTGCCGCAGAATGCCGATGACCTGCTGCCAATGTTCGCTGCCACCGGACGGTTAGGAGAGACGGTGGTAGTGCTGTTCACCATCGGTATCGTGGCTTCCTCGTTCTCCAGTGCCGACAGTGCACTGACTGCCATGACCACAACCTATTGTGTGGATATCAAGGAAAGGGCAGGGGATGAACAGCTGCGCAAGCGGGTGCATGTGGCTATGGCTGGGGTGTTCATGGTCATCATCCTGATGGTAAAGGCAGTGAACAGTACGAGTATCATCGATTTCATCTATATCCTGTGCTCCTATACCTATGGACCGCTGTTAGGACTCTTCGCCTTTTCCCTGTTCACCAAGAGAAAAATAGGGAACGACCAAGCCGTTCCCTATATCGCAGTGGCCTCACCACTGATATGCTATTTGCTGAATGTCTCTGTGGCACATGCCACAGGTTATCAGTTTGGTTATGAACTGCTGATGATCAACGGTCTACTGACGTTCTGCGGACTGTGGATGATCAGCACAAAAGAAGATCACCACCAGTCGTAACGGTCGTAATAACTCCAGTTGTTTCGCCAGGAATTGACACGCTGGAAGTTGAAGTATGCCAAGGTGCGCCCGTTGTGGTAGTCACGGAACTCCCCACGGAACTCATCCGACCAAAGGGAATAGTGTGTGATGGCTACATCGGTGCCGTCATCGTAGCTGATGTAGATGGTGCCGTTCTCTACGGTGAAATGGAAATGCACCACCTCGGTGTAGTAACTGCGGTCGCTGAAGTCTATCTCGCGCCCCTCGCCACTGGCATACGAGTTGGGGTTCTGGTAGAACTCTATCTGGGCATAGTTGTAGGTAGTGCCATATCCATAGCGGTCGTAGTACTGACCTCTGATTTCTCCTTCCCAAATGCCTTGCAGGTTCCAGGCGATGTCGTCATCGTCCTGTTCGCAGGAAACAAAGGTGAACGACAACATGGCAACCAATGCCATCGTGATGAATGATGTGATACGTTTCATGATCTTTCTTTTATTTTTTGCAAAGATAATACTTTTTAGTTAAAGTTCTATAGGATGCTGGTTAAAAATAAAAAAATATAGAGCGGAGAGTGAGAAAATCCAAGAATTATCATTATCTTTGCAGAGAGTACTATCAATAAATTACCTAAAGAAAATGAAGACAGTTTATGATTTCTCTGTCAAGGACAGAAAAGGAAAGGACGTTTCACTGAAAGAGTATGCCAACGAAGTGTTGCTGATCGTAAACACTGCTACAAAGTGTGGTTTCACACCGCAGTATGACGAGTTGGAGAAACTGTATGAGAAATACCATAGTCAGGGATTTGAGATCCTCGACTTCCCCTGCAACCAGTTCGGGCAGCAGGCTCCCGGCACCGATGAGAGCATCCATGAGTTCTGTAAGCTGAACTTCGGCACGGAGTTCCCCCGCTTCAAGAAGGTGAAGGTGAATGGGGAGGATGCTGATCCGCTGTTCAAGTTCTTGCAGGAACAGAAAGGCTTCGCCGGCTGGGATATGGAACACCCCATCGCACATATCCTCGATGATATGCTCACCAAAGCTGATCCCGATTATCAGAAGAAAGCAGATATCAAATGGAACTTCACCAAGTTCCTGATTAATAAGAAAGGACAGGTGGTGGCTCGTTTCGAACCTACGGAGAAGACGGAGAACATCGAAAAGCAAATTGAGGAGTTGTTGAAATAATGGAACACGTAAAAGTATTAATTATCGGTAGTGGTCCTGCAGGCTATACGGCAGCCATCTATGCAAGCAGGGCAAATCTGAAGCCTGTGTTGTATGCAGGTCTGCAGATGGGTGGACAGCTAACGCAGACCACCGAGGTGGAGAACTTCCCCGGTTATCCGCAGGGAGTGGATGGTAATCAGATGATGATGGATATCCGTGAGCAGGCCGAACGTTTCGGTGCTGATCTGCGCGATGGGATTGTGACGAAGGCAGACTTCAGTAAGGCTCCCTATGTGCTGACCATCGATGACGAAAAGGAGATTGAGGCCGATACGGTGATCATCGCCACGGGTGCCTCAGCCAAATACTTAGGTCTGGCGGATGAAGAGAAATATCGTGGACAGGGCGTCTCGGCTTGTGCTACCTGCGATGGCTTCTTCTATCGGAAGAAGGTGACGGCGGTGGTTGGCGGTGGAGACACGGCTTGTGAGGATGCGCTCTATCTGTCGGGATTGTGCAAGAAGGTGTATCTGATTGTGCGCAAACCGTTCCTACGTGCCTCTCAGGTGATGCAGGATCGTGTGAAGAATGCGGAGAACATCGAGATCCTCTTTGAACATAACGCCATCGGACTGTATGGAGAGAACGGTGTGGAGGGTGTGCATTTGGTGAAACGTAAGGGTGAGCCAGACGAGAGCCATTATGATATTCCCGTTGACGGTTTCTTCCTTGCTATTGGGCACAAGCCGAACAGTGATGTGTTCAAGGAGTGGTTGGATACGGATGAGATCGGCTATATCAAAACCATCGGTAATACGCAGTCAACGAAGGTTCCCGGTGTGTTTGCTGCCGGTGATGTCTGTGATCCTGTCTATCGCCAGGCTATCGTAGCCGCAGGCAGCGGTTGCAAGGCAGCACTGGAAGCTGAGAGATATTTGCAGAGATGAAAGATGAAAGATGAAAGATGAGAGATATGATTACCACTTGGGTTAGCGCAAATGCCAAGTCTTGAAACTAATCATATCTCTCATTTCTCATCTCTCATTTCTCATTTTCATTTTTCATTTTTCATGAATTGAACCAGCACATCACACTTACTGATGTACTCGCTCACTTGTGAAAGGTTCTGGTTCTTGAAGTCGCTCAGTTCCTTCAGGGCGGCATACTGACGGGAGTTCTTCTTGGCGACGAACTCACCTGCCTCCCAACTGTATTCCTGCCATTCATCTAATGGAATGTAGGCAAGAGCGTAGAGACTCTTCTCCTTCAGGGCGAAGTCGTTGGCGGTTTTGCATTCCGTCAGGTAAGTGATGGCTGCCTGAATGAAATCTTTCTCATTTTTCTTTTGCTCATCACCGCTGCTCCATCCATAGTGGGTAAGGAACCAGCAGTCACCCTTGAAGGAAGCCTGGAAGAAACGGACGGCAATATCGTATGCCAATTGCTTGCGCACGGCGGCGTCTCCAGCTAACAGGTGACGTGACTGTAGCTGTTGCATCTCCTTACAGAAGGCGAGTTTCTTGTTGACGGTGATCTTGGCTTTGGCAGGACCATCCTCACCGCTTTCGAAGCCATTGTTCTCGCGTTCGCCAAACCACGGCTCACGGGTATAGTCGCGGTTTCCCATATACCAGCTGATGTTCTGATGCTCGATGAAGCTCAGGGGAACTTTCTCTAAGTATTTGATGGCCTCGGTGAAGTTCCCTTGTGCGATATACTTCGTACCGATGAGGTCGTTGAAATAATCGGTATCGTGCGACACCTTGCCGAGGACATATTTCTCCAGTGCATCCTTAGGATTGCTGGTGAGATATTGGTAGTAGGCAAGGATCTGCTCGGCGGTGGCATTTTCTATGGCGTTGTAGTAATACTCCCCCATGTAGTTCGGGTTCCATGAATCATCGGCATCGCTGCCAGACTCGTTGTTTACCTTCATGCCTATAAGGGCCATTGCCAGGGAGGTGTTCCCTGCTTTTTTATAGGCGTTGGCCAATCCTAAGTGAACGATTCGATCCCACGCAAACTGGTAATAGTCGTCTTTCTGTAGATTACCTTCTAACCACTGCAGCTCTTTTGTCACGTAGTTGCTGTATTTCTTACCAAATTCGGGCTTACCCGTAGAAGCAAGCAGACGGATACAGCGGGTATTGTCCTTCATACGCTGTGTGCCATCTAACTTCATGGCTTGGTCAAGATCCGACAAGGCTGTATCGTATTCTCCTAACAGATAATGAAGCATGCCCGTGGCAGTCTTCCACATACAGGGGTATTGAGATCTTTTACCTTTCACCACATCATCGGCAAAGGTAATGAACTGCCGCACCTCTTCTATATAGATGGGATTGGCTCCCACTCTGTTGATCTCATCCTCAATCCACTCCTTGTCGATGAAATCACTGCCCTTACCCAGCTCCTGCTGGTCGAGGGTCTCCTGGGCACTGTTCACGAAATCCTGTACAAGGTAGTTGATGACAGGTGAGTTGGGATGATCGGCGAAGATGGTCTTGATGCCTGCTAAGTTACGATATTTGAATGCACTCCATCGCAGACTCACATAGTCACCTTGCTCAGCATAGAGATCCCACGCTGCACTGCGCTCTCCCAAACGGAGCAATGCCCCGGCATAGATATTCTTCATGATCTCACGATAGGCACTGTCACTGAGTTTTGAAGCCGTGTTTTCCCAATAGGCTTTATTGTCGGCATGTTTCTCTAACTGCATGTTGGCACGCATCACCAACAGACTATACTGTTGACGGAGGCGGGTGCCGTTATAGGCCTTGGCACTCTGCAGAATCGATTTCATGGCATCACCTTGCTTGTTCAGCTCTTCCTCGGTGGGGTAGTCCCACCCGTTGCTGATCTCACCACTGTTCTCTAAGTATTGGTCGAGCAGTTTGATATAGGCAAGCATCTCGGTGTCGTTCTTCTTCTTGGCAGCTTCGAGAATGTCGTCGTGCTGCCATTCGTAGTTATAGACATCCTTGCCGGCATAGTCCTTCCAGAACTGTGTCAGGCGCTCATCGTCCCATACCGATTTGCGGTCGGGGAACATCTTGAACATGTAGTAGTTGTGTGTGGAACCGAAATCACCACATGCCCAAACTTTGAAACCCATCAGTAAGGTGAGGGCACTAATCATTAAAAATCTTCTCATAGTCTTCTTTTTTAAACCGTGATATGTTGGTGTTATTCAAATCAAAGAGGATCACTTCGTGGTTGGCACGTGCATTCTGCTGCGTGACGGCTTGTTTGGCCTTTAGGATCTCTTCCAGTTCGGGTTGCCGGATAACGATACTATCGCCTGGCAGGACGGGCAGTTCGTCATCGGTGTGGAGAATACCGATATAGCGGCCGTTGCGGAACAGGATGCGCCAGCGATAGAGAGGGTAGGCTGTTGAAAGGGGTAGGGTGTACTTCTTCAATGCCGGCAGGTATGGCCGTACATCTCGCATATCGAGGATAGGACGTTCACAGCTGAGCTTTGTGAAGTCACCTGTATTGTACATCATCAGCACACCACGGTCGGCAGGTGGAGCTTGCTGTGACAGCTGATGCAGACGTATCGTTGATGACAGGCGGATGTGGCGTTCCTTTGCTTTTGTCCGCAGTACCTCCATGAAGTGAAAGAACGTTTTACGCGTGCTGGGGGTCCAGTCGCAGTCGATCTGGATCTCATACACCTTTCCGATGTGGTGGGTCTCATTCATCTGGATGATCCTACGTAACAGTTTATCGGCCAGGTCTGAGATGTCGTGCTTCATACAGTCGTTGACGATGAACACCGTGGGTATCACCTCTACACCTGGTGGGATACTGTCCTTGAATGCGATGGTCGCATTGGGCATCACCCGATCCTGCTCATCCACCACTACATCGAAATAACGCACATAAAGGCGATTTATTTGATGTTCCTTCAAAAAAGTTTGCTTGGCGGAGTCTAAACGGAATACGGTACTCCAGTAATACATGGAACGTTCCTTCTGCTGTTCCCCACATGCAGAAAACAACAGAAACAGCACCATTGCCCATCCTATCATCAGCCTCTTATCTTTCATCTCTCATCTTTCATCTCTCATCTTTCATCTCTCCTCTCTCCTCTCTCTTCTTCCATCTACCTCAGTCCCCACACATTAGGCACATAGCTTTGCTCCACTTTGTACTCTGTTTGGTCGGGCAGATTACAGAAGAAGTCGATACCTGTTCGCTTTTCCAGTTCATCGATACTGATGGCATATTTCGACAATCTGTCGTTGGTACGGTCCACATTCTCGTTCTCGCACCAGAAAGCGATGGCACGGTAGCCCTGTGCATTCTTGAGAAGCAAGGCCATGAAGAAATACTTCGGTACGATGAGTTTGTTCGACAACCGTCTGAGAATATTCGATTCGTCATCAATGGTTCCTCCCTTGCACACATACAGGGCGTCGGTGCCCTTGGCTGTAGCCCAGGTGCGTACCTGTTTCTCCATCATTGCCCATAGGCCGGCATTGAAGATGTTATATTGCGGCTGCATGTTCGTGAGATAGAAGGTCTGGTAGTTGGCTTCGGCAGAATACAATCGGTCGGCTGATGGACAGATATGCCCGTGATCGAACCCCGTTCCCCAAAAATAGTCGCCGATGAGATAATCTTCCGACGGACGGTCGAGATAATCGGCTAAAGGTAAGTATGGGTCAAGGGGATATTGAGGGTTCCCGTTGTAACGTGAGGTGTTGGCAGTGGTGTTTGCTTTGTTCATCTCATAGCACGACCACCGTTGTGACTTCTTGTCACAGTCCCATTCCACGGTGTAGTTGACGACTGTGTTATGATCTGTCTTGTGGACAATAACGAGGTTGTTTCCTCCTTTCAGATGAGGAAACTCCAAACGGTTGGCCTCGGGGCAAGTCACGGTAGAGTTCTGGTTATTGTTTGTCTCAATGACCACATCTTCTTCTTTGTCATCACTGCCACAGGCTGTGAGGATCAATGGAATTGCCAGCAGATAGAGCAGTCTCACGTATTTCATGGGCGGTTCGTTCGGTGGAAAAAAGAAAGTGTGTCAGCGTGCATATGCAACTACACCCTGACACACTTTTGCCTTAACGGTCTTATATATATAATAAGGTATATATATTACTTCTTGGCAGTGCTCTTAGCATAACGGCTCATGAAGCGGTCAACGCGACCTGCTGTGTCAACGAGCTTGCTCTTACCTGTATAGAACGGGTGAGAGGTGCTGGAGATCTCAAGTTTTACCACTGGGTAAGTTTCGCCTTCGAATTCTACTGTATCGTTTGTCTTTGCTGTAGAACGTGAAAGGAACATATCGCCGTTGGACATATCTTTAAATACGACGGGGCGATAGTTTTCGGGATGAATACCTTTTTTCATTTCTTTGTTAAAATATTGATTAATAATGTTGTCGAATGATATCGGGCTGCAAAGGTACGAAGTTTTTTTTGAACCTGCAAATCATTCCATCACTTTTTGCGTATTTATTGATGAAAAAGGCTTCACTCATAATGAATGTCCCATATTTCATATTCCACTGTGCCATTGACAGTATAGACACAGGAATGGTCAATGGCATCAAAGCGAAGGTCTGAAAGCCTCAGAGTCATGTACGATTTATTGCCAATTTTACTTGTGCCGACCACTGTGACCTTACCGCTAAGGGCCGGTGCTTGAATTAGGATATATGTCGTCCAGGTAGGAGTGTACGCAGCGGCAGCATGGAATTGGTTGCTGTCAAAGGTATCTCCTGTCTTCATGTTACTGAAACTCATAGGCTTATTACTTTCAAATGAGATATTAAGCATGTTGAAGACATCCGATCCCTTGATGTTGGCTCCAAATTGCATGTGATAGACTGTGATAGGATTGCTATCGTTATACACAATCCCCTTACCGATATAACAGTGGGGTGGATTGTAGGTCTCGCCGCTTTTGTACATTGTTCCCATACTGGCCTTGCCATTGTCCGACTGGATACGCAGGACGTTCACCTCAGTCCAAGCGGAGTCAACGATATTCTCATCATCGTCACTGCTACAGGCAGTGAAAAGACACATCGCCATCATGGCCATGATAATACTCTTTAGTTGTTTCATATTCCAATAGATTGTTTCTTATATAAATGCAGTAACTTCGGAATCTTGCATGGGAACCGAAAGATTTAACGAAAATTAAGGTCATTTGAATGGAACAGGAAGAATAGTTTTTTGTTTTTCACACGAATAACCATGAATGCCCACGAGATTTGTCGAAGACCCACGAGTGCTCGCAGTAATGAGTCATAAATATTATAATGTTTCTTGGATGGTTGCAGAAAAAAATAATGGATATTCGTGGACATTCATGGTCATTCGTGTTTAATCATAAATGATCGCAGACAAAAATCTACCATGATGATCATCATTTTAAATTCGGAATAATCTTTACATATTTAACGTATATTAACCTGGAGAATCGCGTTTTTGCCACCAACTTGTCTTGGGTCGTAAAAACGAGAATCTGACGCGGTTTGCTAACTCATTGATTATGAGTACATTAGTAAATCGAGGTGTTTTGGTCTTTCGAAAACGGCCTTTTTAGAGCATGAAAACGCCGTTTCTATGGGTCAAAACGCCGTTTTCATGACCTAAAAACACCGTTTTTGTGAAGCAAAAGGAATATAGTTTCCTTTTTGGGGGATCGCCTTCGGCGAGAAATCGAACAAAATCTATTCAAAATCCAACAAAATCTAAACAAGAACTAACATATATCTGTGTTATTGATTTGTCTTACTATGGATAAATTCTGTTTGATTTTGTTTAGATTTTGTTCGATTTTTCTCTCCGCTACGCTTTGAGTGACCGCTGGTTCTGCCCGTAAGGGCATCCAACAGTCTTTCCATAGTAAAAACCATGCTTTTTCGTAGAAACGGCATCTACGGGTCATTCCGAACGGCGTTTACACGCGTTCCGCTCGGCGTTTACACTCGTTCCGCCGTCACCTATAGGAGTAAAGTGACGGAGGAACGACAGTAAGAAACGTCTGGAACGACCCTTAACTGACTCTGTTTCAGTGCAAACCAGACTCTACTTGCATGCAAAGCAGACTCTACTTGCAAACCAATTAGACGTTACTTCCAAGAAAGCACCCCAATTGGCGGTTTGGTAGTGTACCAACAACACCCCTAAAATTTTCCCGAGCTGTTTTTGAAAACACGATTTTTCGTCAATAATCTTGACAGAATCATGAGGAGAAAGTCCCCCTGCGCCGAAGGTGCCCCCCAAAGTCTCGCAATTGGCAACCTCCAATGACATTCGTACTAAAATGAGTGTAATTAAGCTTGTAGGAAAGTAGAGGTTACGGAAGCATAGCGACACCAAGTAGATCAGTGGTCATTAGGTTGAACAAAACGAGGGTGCGCACAAATCCGTGCGCACCCTCCAATGATGAAAAGCAGATGATTCAATGCCTTTTGCTTCTGCTGGTGTTGCCGTTCAGGGAATAGATGTAACTCTGATTCTGAACGGTTTCGGGTGTGTTTCCCTTGTAGTTCACCACCTTACCGCAGATGATTACCTCATCGCCAGCTTTGGGCTTTGGCCATGTATCATCGCTGTATTTCTCATTGCCGAGATAGAGGGTGCGATAGACATAGAACTTGTCATCCTTGTCGGTACCATCATCAGAGATGTAGAACGTACAGTTGCCATACTGGGTTCCGAACTGGTTCTTTTCCTCAATCTCGATGATTTTTCCCTTGATGTAATAGTCCTCGGTAGAGTTCACGCCTGCATCCATCTTTAAAATGAAGGCATTGGCCTCGGCCGGTGTAAAGGGCTTGGCAAGCGTACCTGGGGTGTTTGAGCCTCCACCGCCAACGGATGTCTGACCGTTCAATGAATAGATATAACTTTGGTTCTGTACGGTTTCGGGAGTATTACCCTTGTAGTTCACCACCTTACCGCAGATGATCACTTCGTCACCAGCCTTAGGCTTTGGCCATGATTCATCACTGTATTTCTCATTGCCCAGATAGAGGGTGCGATAGACATAGAACTTGTCATCCTTGTCGGTACCGTCATCGGAGATATAGAAAGTGCAGTTGCCATACTGGGTACCGAACTGGTTCTTGTCCTCGATCTCGATGATCTTTCCCTTGATGTAATAATCCTGAGTGGAATTCACGCTGGCTTCCATCTGTGAAATGAAGGCATTGGCCTCTGCCGGTGTGAATGGCTTGGCAAGTGATCCGTCATTACCACCAGTAGGAGCAGGAGTGCTTCCCTTGGTAAGTTTTACAATATAGTTGCCTTGTGCTACCTCGGGCGTTACGGCTCCAGTGTTTGGATTCACGTACTTTGTCAGTTTACCAATGACAACCACTTCGTCACCCACATTGATCTGTCCAGCCTCAGTGAAATCGGTGTTGTCGAGGTTCTTGCCACGGAAGACGGTCAGCTCGTTGGTACCATCAGAGATGATATAGTCGATGTTCTTGTATTTAGCGATATTCTCATCTGTGGTCTTGATGGTCGTGATCTTTCCTTTGATATAGGCATCCTGTTCGGTTGTACCTCCATCTTCCAGCGCATTGATCAACTCCACTGCTTTGGAAACGGTAATCGGTTCGTCCAATGTACCAAGTGTTTCGGAAACGGGTTTCTCAGAGGCGGTCTGTCCGTTCAGCGAGTAGAGAGAACTACCGGTAGTGAACTCGGGTGTGTTACCGCGGAAGTTCACAACCTTTCCCTTGACGATTACCTCGTCTCCCTCTTTGATTTCATTGGCAGAAGCGAATTTCTCTCCTCCTAAAGAGTAGCCGCGATAGATTTCCAACTGTCCGGCAGTGGAGCCTTTCGTGTCGGAGATCCAGTAGGTGGCATTACCATACTGCTCTGATACTTCGTCGATCTGTGAGATAAATCCCTTGACATAGATCTCATCAGACTGTACATCTGCTCCCAATGTCTGGATCAGTGCCTGTGCGGCAGCTACGTTATAGGGATCGTCAACTGTTCCGCTACCCGTGGGTGTCACCACCACCTCTTCCTCTTCCTCATCGCTGGGTGTGGGCCATGCGTATGGCTCGGGCACATCTTCGCAGCTGGTGAATGTCATGGCCGCCATGGCCAGCATCAACATTGAATAAAAAATCTTTTTCATGTCTTTATCTTTTATATTATTGTTTTCTCATTGAACTCTCATTTGTCAACTCTCAACTCTTACCTTACTTCCTGCACGTCATCAAGTGAACGTAGGATGATTTCCCAGTTGTTGTCGTAGCGTTTCAGGATACCCGTCAGGTTTACTTTGCCCTGTGGCAGTGTGCGGGCGGCAAAGTCGCAGTAAGGACTGTTATAGAGCATCACCGTGGTGGGCTGCTCCCAGAAATACCAAGAGGTGTTGAAGTCGTGGGCATACACTGCCTTGTCGTTGTATTTCACTGTCACCGACTGACCTTTTGAGGAGTCGTAGTAGGAGCCGTTCTTGAACGATACGTTCTTCAGCGTTCCTAACTTCCCGGCATCGGCGTCTAAGTCCCATGTCGTCTTGGCTGATCCCTCTGCAAACACCTCGGGCTCGATTACTTGCTTATTGCCAGTAATCTTGAAGTGGCTCATCCATTCCATGCGGTTCATACGACTCACGTAGGTCACCTCCTTACCGGCATTGTTTCCACTGGTGAGCACGGTGGTGTAAGGCGTACCGATGACGGGCTGCTTGCGGTAGTTGCCCACCGAAAGTCCTTTCAGGTCAATCAGAATCTCAGCACCTACGGGCAGGTATCCGCAGATGCCACCCTGACTGATGGACAGGCTGATGGCACCTGTCTTATCTTGGATCCATACCTCGTTGTAGATATTTCCTGTGATATCGTTTGCCGTGACGTACCCTTTGATCTGCATGTCCTTGGTCACGGTAGCATAGCTTACGCCATCACGGTAGTCGGTGGCCAGCTGTGTCTTGAAGGTGTTCTTCAGCTGTGCGATGGTCAACAGGTTCGTCTCCTGGATGGTGTTGTTCCCATACGGAGCCTCTGCCGGTTCTATCTCGTCATAACTACCGTCCATACATCCTGTCATGAGGAGGCAGGCCAATAGCATCATGATATATTTAAGCTCTTTCATAATGATTCCATTTATCAATTGTCAATAATCCATTAGAACTTATAGGCGATGTTCAGCATACCGTTGGTTCCAAACGCATAATACACTTTCGGGTTCTTGGAGAACTTGTAGATACGTTCCTTTCCGCTGCTGGAGTAGTCGGAACGTCCCTGCTCGTAGCCCCAAGTTGTGATGTTCTGGTTGTTCAGCAGATTCGTTACCATGAGGTTGATGCTCAGCGATCCTTTCTTCAAACGGATGCTGCGACCGATGGATGCATCTACCATGAAACCGCCATGGCCCTTTGCTTGGTCAAGAATACCTGGCATGAAGTTCCCGTCGTTGTCAAGTACATCACCGATATACTTCTGCCTGTTATCCAATGACTGCTTATAGTAGAAACAAGGTGCACTGGAAAGGTAGATACGGTCGTACCAGTTGGTGTTCAGATCCAGGAACCAACCACCTGAGTGATAACTCAGTCCGATGCTGGCTGCTGTGAGCGGCGTACCGTTTTCGTGATGATTTTTGTTCAGACATTCGTCATCTACATACACACCACTGGTGGAATTCATGTAACGAACATGGGCGTTCTTCATGTTCTTTGCTTCACTCATCGTGCCGATCAGGGTTACATCGAAGGCTGATGTCACCTTGATACGTGCTCCTGCCTCGATGCCATAATAGGCTTTCTGCTGATCTGTGAGCGACACATACGAGAAAGAGTTGATGTCGTCGTAGTAGAAGTTCTGCCATTCGGTGGCATTGTCTATCAGACTATAGTAGCCGTTCAGGTTCAGCTTGATCCAAGAGGTCTGGAAACTGTAACCGAGATCAGTACTGAGCACCCGCTCGTTTTTCAAATCCTTCACGAAATCGTTGTTTATCTCAGGTGCTGCAAAGGCTGTGGAGGCTGTAGGTGCTTTCCACTCATAGCCTGCACCAAATGTGATGATATGGCCTCTGCCTATATTCCATGTGGCACCAGCCTTGGCTCCGCCATCGAGGAAAGTGGCCGTACCACTCTTTCCGTAAGAGTTCTCCGCGGCCATACCGTTGCGCATCTTTCCGTCGCGCTGCATACCCGTACCGCTGATCTTGGCTGCGGCCATGAGGAACCATTTTCCGGTCTTTGTGGAGATGCTGCTCCATGCCGTGGCTTTGTTTACCTTAATATAATAGTCGTATCCAAACACGTCACCTTCCTTGACCACCCCGTTGCGGTTGTTCAGATCGTATTGAACCTTATCGTCGGAATCAGAGTAGGTTCCTAAGGCATAGGTGTTGATGTTGTGATACACCGAGGCTCCGAGCATATCCTCCATGGTCTGATAGTGTCGGGCTTGATTTGTCCCGAAGTTCATGCCGATGTTAAAGCTGGTGTTGTTGTTCAGCTTGGTATTCAGCGTGGATGAAAGCGAGAGGTTCAGTACATCGTTGTGCTTGGCCTGAATGAAGTACATGGCATCCCCCCCTTGGGCACTCACCTGACGATTAGAGTAGATCAGACGGTCGAAGTTGATCTGACGGTCAGCTTTTCTTCCAGAAAGATAACTGTAGGCAGTGGTCCAGTTGGCTAAATCCTGCTGGGTACGGTTGAACTCATCGGTCTCGTCCCACACATTGAAATAGCTGCTGGGCATCAGCTTCCAGTAGTCGGGCTGGGGATTGTCGCTGTTGTTGTAGTTTAGTTTGGTACTCTGGTACATGGAGTATTTACCTAACAGACTGGTGGTGAGGCGTGTCTCATGATCAATATCCCAGTCCCATGTGACTACTGCGGTGGGTGCAAAGTCGTTCACCATGCGAGAGTTACGCTTCTCTCCATTTTGGTAACCCCAGTAGGGATTATAGTACTTGTCATTAGCCAGCCAGTACATCTCGTCGGTGGAGGCTCCCTGCGAAGCCCGTTCCGTGGGGTTTCCCCAGGTGACTAACGAGAGTGAGTGACTGTCGTTGATGACTTTCTGCACACCGAGGAAATAGCTCAGCGCATTGTAGAATGTCCCTTCCACATACCCCCTGTCAGCCCAACGGTAGGTAAGGTTTACAGAGTAGGCCCATCCCTTGTTGTTCAGTCCGCTGTTGTAGGTGTACATCCCCCTGAGAGTGTAGTTACGGTTGGCACCGCTCAGGGTGACTCTGTGCCCTGCAGGCATCTGTGCCGGTCGGAAGTTGTAGTTGTTCGACCCTGCCATCCCCGACATAGAGAAGTTGTTGCTTTCGAATGGAAGGGAGAACTCTTGGTTCTTGGTCTGCTGATTCAGTCCACCTACCAATGAGTAGCGGAACTGTCCGCTTTCCATGTCGTTCACTGCCGCGCCATTGATATAGACATCGTTGTACTTCTGGTTGAAGGCGCGATACCTGAACCGGACTGGTGAGAACAGAAATCCCACCTCGCTGGCATAGATGTTGTTGTTTGATGAGATGATGGTCACGTTCTGCGACATGTCGTCATCTTCGCCCAACTGTGCCTCGGTGAAAGTGAATGCCGATTCGTTTGTTTCATTGGCATTCTGCCCTTCTGCCTGTCCTGTTTGCGCGAACACAAGCGGGGCATAGCAAAGAGCCATCACGGTTAGTTTCAGTTTTTTATTCATAAGAAGCATTCATGTTTGATATTTGCTACAAAGATAAGCAATATTTTTGATAGTGCAAAATCTTTTCCATCTTTTTCTCATCTTTCAAAAAACTTCCCGTTTTATTTTGTCGTTAGTTAAAATAATAGTATCTTTGCAGAAAATAACAGCTTATGAACAGACTAAGAATCCTTTTTGTTATCCTTTGCTGCGGTGCAGTCTTCACCGTATCCGCTCAGAAGAAGTTCAGTGTTTATGCCGTGGGCTTCTATAATCAGGAGAATTTATTCGATACCTGTCATGATGAAGGGAAAAATGATTACGATTTTTTGCCAACGGGCAGTTATCGGTGGAATGCGAGAAAATATACGCATAAGTTACAGAATATGGCAAGGACTCTGGCTGATTTAGGTACTGACATGCTTCCCAATGTCGGTTGTGCCGTGATCGGTTTGGCCGAGGTGGAAAACGCTCGTGCCCTTGATGACCTCGTGGCCCAGGAGCCTTTGCGTGCACGTAATATGAAATATGTGCATATTGAAGGCCCAGATAGTCGTGGTATCGATTGTGCCATGCTCTACAATCCTTCCTTGTTCACTGTGAATGATGTGCAGCTGCATCCCTATATGCAAGAACTGGAGCAGGACAGCGCATTCCATACCCGTGGTTTCCTGACTGTCAAAGGCACATTGGCCAATGAGCCGGTTACGGTCATTGTCTGTCATTGGCCCAGTCGATATAGCACATCTTTTTATCGTGAGAGTGCTGCCCGTCAGGTGCGGGCCATCAAAGACCGTGTTCTTCAAGAGAATCCCGATACCAAGGTGTTTGTGATGGGGGATATGAACGATGATCCCACGAACAAAAGTATGACCGACGGTTTGGGTTGTAAACCCGATGTGAAGAAGGTGGGTGATAATGATATGTTCAATCCTTGGTATAACGTGTTGGTGAAACAAGGTACAGGAACCTTGGCATATAACGGTGCGTGGAACCTCTTTGACCAGATTGTGATGACACCCAATACTCTCGATCGAAAAGGAACCAAAGAGTACAGTCATCTTACCTACCTGAAAAGTCAGGTGTTCCGTCGCGATTACCTGATCCAGTTGGAAGGAAAGTATAAGGGTAATCCCAAACGTACTCATGCCGGGGGAGTGTGGCTCGACGGATATAGCGACCACTTGCCCGTTGTCGTGTATTTGGTAAAAGAACAGAAATGAGAGATCCCTGGCTTTTGATCTTTGACCATTGATCTTTGTAGTTGAAACGCAAGAGTTAGAATATGACTATTATTGGTATTGCTGGCGGAACGGGTTCTGGTAAAACCACCGTCGTGAAGAAAATCGTGGAGGCATTACCCCCTCATTGTGTGGCCGTGGTGCCTCTCGACTCCTATTATAATGATACAACGGGGATGACCGACGAGGAACGAAGGATGATCAACTTTGACCATCCCGATGCCTTTGATTGGAAGTTGCTGCATAAACAGATCGGTATGCTGAAACGCGGTGAAGCCATTGAACAGCCCACCTATAGCTATGTGCTGAGTAACCGTCTGCCCGAGACAGTGCATGTGGAGCCGAAACCGGTGATCATCATAGAGGGTATCATGACTTTGGTGGATAGGAAGTTACGTAATATGATGGACCTAAAGATCTTCGTGGATACCGATTCTGATGAGCGACTTATCCGAAATATCCTGCGCGATGTGGTAGAACGTGGTCGTACGGTTGATATGGTATTAAACCGCTACTTGGAAGTGCTGAAACCTATGCATGAGCAGTTTATTGAACCCACAAAGAAATATGCCGATATCATCATCCCGCAAGGTGGCGAGAACATGAAAGGTATCGGCATTATCTGCAAATATATTGAAGGACTTACGTTATAGGTCCGAAGTCATTGTGGCTCCGTCTCTACAACCTCAGCATCCTCTATCTTGCTGGTATCTATGACATCCTCAACAGAGGCTTGCTCCAGCTTGCGCTGCGTGTCTTCGTATTCCTTCTTGGCCTTGTAAATCTTGATGCTGTTAACGCATTCCACTACTCCGTAGAACATCAGACACCAGCCTAAGATACGGAAAGGTAAGGCCGACATCTCCATCGGCTTCACCAGCATGAAGATTCCTACACCGAGGATAATGGTGGGGAATACCCAAAAGAGGAAAGGAATGGTGCTGATTTTTCGGATGCCTGCCAGGTTGAAATATTGGTTGATAGCCCCTAAGATCAAAATGGCGGCCAGCACATACATTACACCGTTGATGAAGGTTGTTGGCATCATCGCAAGGATCACGCCTAAGATGACACTGCCTAATCCCACAATCGGAAATGGGGGACGCATGGCTCTCTCTATGTCTTCGGGATTCTCCGGTGCATCTTTCCCCTCGCGCATCTCTGCCATGGCGGCTAAACGCTCGGCTGTCTTCTGTGCCTTTCGCTTCTCGGCATAATAGGCGATTACAGAGACAAGGCCAGATATGAAGAACAAGGCTCCTGTGGCAATGGTGAGCCATTGAACCATTTCTGTGCGGTACATCACCAACAGATAACCAACGACGATGGCACAAATGGCTCGGATGATTGAACTTTGAAGTATTCGCATAATGTGAGTTTTTTACTGTTTCTTTCGCAAAATTACGAAAATAGAATGAAAGAAACAATTTTTTTGTTACTTTTGTCGAAATTTTCTAAGAAATGACAAAATTATTACTGGTAAGGCATGGGGAAACGGTTGATAATGTCAACCAGATCATGCAAGGACAAACACAAGGGGAACTGACGGTGAACGGTATCAAACAGGCAGAGGAACTGGCCAAGGTGCTGAGGGGGGAACCGATCAATGCCTTTGTGAGCAGCGACTTGAAACGCAGTGTGGATACTTGTATGATCCTGGCAAAGCCGCATGCCTTACCAGTTGTACAGACGGCCTTGTTGAGAGAAAGGGATTGGGGAGGTTTTACAGGGCGATTCATTCCAGATCTAAAAGGTGAAATATGGCCTGACGATGTTGAGTCGTTGCCTGATCTGTTAGCCCGGGCACGACAATTCCTTGACTTCATCCAGACCCACTTTGAAGGGAAAACGGTTTTGGCCGTTGGGCATGGCATTATCAACAAAGCGATACAAGCAGTGCACCTCGGCAAGGAGATGCGCGAGATTCCGCGAATGACCAATGCCGAGGTGCGTATATTAGATATGTAAAGAGAGTATGCTTATCTGCGACCGCCAAAACCACCATGAGAGCCACCACCGTGAGAGCCACCGCCGCGTGAACCACTGCTGAATGAACCGCTGTGTGAACTGCCGCCTCGTGACGAAGGAGCGGATACGCTTCTTGATGAAGAACCACTACGTCCGGATGAGAAAGAACGGCTGGGGGCAGAGAAACTACCGCGGGAAGAACTACGCGACTCACTATAGCTGCGGGTGCTGCTCTGACGTGAACCGAAATTCCCGTTGCTCCTATTTACTGATGAACTGCGGGGAGTAGAGCGTTCAATGGATGAGCTGCGTTCACGGCTGCTACTCACATTTTCTCTGTTACCAAACGAACCGCTGTTGCGGCTGCCACTGAAGGTACCATTGCTGCGCGAGCCTATGCTGCGTGATCCGATGTTGTCGGAACGACGCTCCGTACTACGGTTGCTGTCATAACGGCGTTCACCACCACGGTCACCTCTGTTGAAGGAGTGGTTGCCATTGTCGTTTCTGCGCTCCAAGGCTCGTCCACCTTGCCTGCGCTCGAAGTGACCACTGTGGCTGCGGAAATCACCACGGTCAAAGCCATTACGCATGCCGAAGCCGTGCCTGTCATGTCCATGACGGTGACTTGCACCAAAGGTGCGACCGTGATACCAGCTGCGACCGCCGTTCATGCGCCAGCTATGTCCACCGCGATAGGTAAGGTAGAAGTGTGGTCTGCCGAAGTAGAAATAGGTACGGTGCGGATAGCGGGCATAGATCCCGAAATGCCAATAACCTGCTTCCCAATAGAGGGGACGGTAGAAATAACTTGCTGCACAATAGGCGCTGTACTGCCAGTCGAGCAGGATGTAGCTTAAGTCGAGGTTACGCCGGGTCCAATACACTCCGTAGAGATCATCGTAGTGATCAATGCTCATCAGGTAGTCGAGGTTGATCTCGTAAGCTGCCTCGTACTGGTCCTCGGTGAGGTTCAGTTCGTATGCCATCTTGTCGGTAAGGAACAATGCCTGATCGCGAGCCTGCTCATAGCTCATGGCGTTGGCTGTTACTGTCATGGTGAACAGTGCTGTAAGAGCAAAAATCAACTTCTTCATAATCGTATCTTTTTTAAAGGGTTGTTATTATTTCTTTCTTTTCACGATGCAAAGAAACAACAAAATATACACCTAAGCAAAGGAAAATCCCTACTTCGTGCGGGAATTTCCCTAAACGTTAGGACTTATCTTTTTTCGTGTCTTCATACCCCGTGTCTTTCGCATCCTACAAGATACAGTGAATCCACCAATCAAATTATAGGGATGAATTATACTAAAAGGAAGTTTTACGCGTTATAGTGTATAATGAAGATGATCAGCAGATTGTTTTTGATGATCTCATGGGCTGTGGCATTGCCTATGATGGGACAAGAAGAAAACGATGCCTCCCTCCTAAACGGACTTGACTACAAAGTGGAATTTCAGTCAAGTGTGTCGGATGGGAATACTCCTTTATGGCTGAATGCGAACAAGCACGGACTCAGTTCTCTGCGGTCGTTTAACGGCTATCTGAGAGGGGCGGTGGAACGTCCCCTGAGTAACGACAGCATGCGCCAATGGGGTGTGGGCTACGCCTTGGATTTGGTTGCTCCCCTTCATTATACCAGCGACATGATTGTGCAGCAGGCTTACGCCGAGCTAAGATGGAAGAAAGGTGTGCTGACTCTGGGCAGTAAGGAATGGCCGATGGAGTTGAAAGACAATCGGCTCTCTTCAGGATCACAGACACTGGGTATCAATGCCCGTCCTGTACCTCAGCTGCGAATCGCCCTTCCCGATTATTGGACTTTGCCCCTGCTGGGCGGGTGGGTACATCTGAAAGGACATATTGCCTACGGTTGGACTACCGATGGAGGATGGCAGCGTACTTCCACTCGGCAGCAGACCAAATATACGCTACATACAATGTTCCATAGTAAGGCGGGCTATCTGAAGATAGGAAAGAATGGTAGGCCGTTATCGGTGGAACTGGGACTTGAAATGGGTAGTCAGTTTGGAGGTATCTCTTATATACAGCGGGAGGGTGGCATGAACGATATCCATAATGAAGGTGGACTGGCCGCCCTGTGGCATGCTTTCATTCCCAGTGGATCTGAAGTAGTGGAGGATGTCTATAAGAATACGTCAGGTAACAATCTGGGAAGCTGGCTCCTGAAGGTGAACTTCGAACAGCCTTCCTGGCAGATCGGTGTCTATGCCGACCATTTCTTTGAGGATCACTCTTCGATGTTCCTGCTCGATTATAATGGTTATGGCAGTGGAATCAACTGGGACAAGAAAGAAGAAAACAAGTTTGTTGGTTATGATTTGAAGGACATGCTACTGGGTGCTGAGGTGTATCTGAAGCATTTCCGTTGGATGAACAAAATTGTTTGTGAATACCTCTATACAAAATACCAGAGCGGCCCCATGTACCACGACCATACCGTGACGATTTCAGATCATATAGGAGGAAGGGACAATTATTACAACCATCATATCTTCTCCGGCTGGCAGCATTGGGGACAAGTGATGGGAAATCCCCTGTATCGTTCACCTATATATAATAAGGATGGCAATGTCATGGTTGAGAATAACCGTTTTGTAGCGTGGCATCTGGGATTTTCCGGGAAACCAACCGGCCAATGGTCCTATCGCGTGCTGGGTACATGGCAGCGTGGCTTTGGTACCTATGAATTGCCTTTCTTTGATCCTTGCGAGAGTGTCTGTATCATGGCTGAGGCTGATTATGCCTTTCCCGCCCGTTCTGCTTTGGCCGGATGGTCATTGAAAGCCTCTGCGGGTAAGGACTGGGGTAAGATCTATGGAAACAATACTGGTTTCCAACTGACTGTCACGAAATGTGGGCTCCTTCAAAAATCGAAAAGGAAATGAAAAAACTGGTCATCTTCATAATAGGAATTATTTCGTTGGCGGCTTGTGATGTAGAGTCATCGGATAACGGACAGCTTGACGGTTTCTGGCAGTGGTGCCAGATAGATACGTTGGCTACAGGTGGGATAACAGATATGAGGAAATCGAGGATCTTCTGGGATGTAGGCTTCGACTTGTTGGAAATACGTAATACTGATGATTTCAGCAGTCAGGTGCTGTTCCGCTTTGTTCAGACGAGTAAAACACTCCTCATCTCTTCTCCTGTCATTAAGAACAGGGAAGTGGGAGATATCCGGATTCAGGATCCGCAGGAACTGAATACTTATGGTATCTATGATCTAACGGAGCAGTTCCACATAGAGTGTCTGAACCGAAATAAGATGGTGTTAAGAAACGAACGTTTCCGTTTCCATTTCCGAAAATACTGACAGGGCTTAGAATTTCTTGCCGAACACGATGTTAATGAAGGTCAAAACCAACAACTTCGCATCAAACCATAATGAACGGTGTTCCAAATAATAAAGGTCAAGTTCCAAACGCCTGAGCATCTTCTCCATGGTGTCTGTATAGCCATTGTATAAGGTGGCGTATGAGGTTACACCCGGTCTTACCTGATAGAGATAGGTGTATCTTGGATCGTGCTCCATGATTTGGTCTATGAAATATTTGCGCTCAGGGCGAGGTCCGATGAATGCCATCTCTCCTTTCACTACATTCCATAGCTGGGGAAGTTCATCTAAATGATGGGTTCTCAGGAATTTTCCCACCTTGGTCATGCGCGTCTCATTCTCATGTTGATAGAGGGCAGGACCGTCTTTCTCTGCATCCATGCGCATACTGCGAAACTTATAAATATAGAAAGGACGGCCAAATCTGCCGATACGTTCCTGCTTGAAGATGGCGGGACCACCATCTTCCCTTTTCACGGCGATATAGCACACCGCCATCAGTGGGGAGAATACAATAAGACATATCAGTGCAACAAAGAAATCGATGACACGCTTGATATTGCGTTCCATCTCATTCATTCCATCCACGATATATCCGTTGTCAAGGGTAGTCATTAAACCAATAAGCACGTTCTTTAGGGTTGTTGTACTATAATAACGACCCTCTATTTCATTTATTGTGTCTGTTGTAGATATTTTCTGCTGTCATAAGAACGTTTCAGTACCTTTAAATAATAGGTAGGAAGAAAGACGAAAAAGAAATAGAGGTTGGCTTTCCACTTCGGAAATCCTAAAACCGTTTCATAAACCTTTACATTATATTTGATAAGCGAAAATTTATTGCTTGATACAGAAGAGCTGCGTTGACGATAATATGCCAACGGCTCTTGTATCGTATAGGCTACACCCACCTGCTTGAGGATCTCGATGAAGAGAGCCCAGTCCTGGCGCTTGCGAAGAAGGGGCATGTAGTATTTCCGGCCTAAAAGCCGCGTGTCGTAGATGGCTGTCAGACATCCCACCTTATTGTCGTGTTTCTCCATCGAGAAAGTGATCTTCTCAGGTGCTATGACAATACCAGTCTCCTTGTTGTTGGAGTCACATATAATATAGGATGTACAACTGAGGGCACAGTTCTTTTCTTCCATGAGGGCAATTTGCCTTTCCAATTTCTCTGGAAACCAACGGTCGTCACTGTCGCAGAAGGCAATGTATCGTCCTTGTGCCCGCTCTATCGACTTGTTGCGAGCAAACCCCGGACCGTTGTTGCCAGAATAGTACTCCACCTTCACCCTGCTGTCTTTCTCTGCATACTCTTTCAGGATAGAGAGTGTCAGCTGATCGGTGGAACCGTCATCGGATATCACCAGTTCCAGGTTTTTGTAGGTTTGGCTAAGGATACTGTCAATGCTTGCGGGGAGGAATTTCCCCGCATTATAGGTAGGCATGATGACTGATACCAAATCTTGTTTCATTTCTTCATTTTTCGGAAATCGGATGCAAAGGTACTAATAATTTCTGGTATGCCAAAATAATCAAACGCTTACTTACTGTTAATTATAAACATTATCTTGTGCAGAATTATTTTTTTTTGTACTTTTGCCAATCAGAAAGTGATATGGGTGAAGCTAATTACATTAACATAATAGGATTCTTCCCGTTGCTGGGATTGATGACGTGGTTTGTAAGTGCCCAGGTGCAGATATCGGAACTCCGTCTGCTCTCAGGATATTATAATTACAAATTACAACCTGTTCAGGCTGTTACGATGGTTACCGGTATGTTGTTATTACTGGTTGTCGTATTAGATATAGCGAGGTTTGGTCTTAATGGTCTGATTATATTCGAGGTCATGCTTGGCCTTTTGGTATCCATGATGTCAGAATGGTTCCTTTCACGATGGTCGCCCCACTACCTAACATTAACTGTTCTTTGGCGTATTGTGGTGGTAGCATTGTTGGCTTGGGCTATAGGAAAATGTGGGCAGCAGTCGCTTTTACCATTTGTGGTCATGGGGCTTTACCTCCGTAACAATCCTTTTGGTGTCGTACATGGGAAACCTTTTTTCTTGGCATATTCTTTCCGTCGTTCGAATGTGAGGCAGCCTGCATCAGCAGCAGAATCATCATTAGTGGAAAGGGGAAATGATGTTGATGTCAATCGCTATGATGTAACCGAATATGGTATATCACCTGATACAGGTCGTGATATGCTACCTCTGGTTCAGGCTTTAATTGACAAAGTCGGACATGAAGGTGGTGGAGTCATTTTTTTTCCTCGTGGCCGATATCTTTTTAATTTAAGTGGAAAAAAACAGTTTTTACAGATAAACAGTTCTCATATCACATTGGAAGGAGAACGCGACAAACAAGGTAGATTACTGACCGAACTGGTGAATGGAGGAACGACTATCCAAGGAAAGAGAAATCCTTGGCTTTCTCCTTTTTTTATAACCACCGGTGAAAGCATACAGCCGAGTAACATCTTCTGGGGATTAGACTTCCGTAAGCCCAAGGGACTGCATATAGAAAGCAGTTCCCTATCCGATCCTGGAAGTGATGGAAAGATTCTCACTCCCCTGTTTGCCACAAGAGTGATAGAAGACTCTAAGGCTGGATCCTCATTCCTTCACGTTGAAGACAGTTCAGCCTTAAGTAAGTATGTATTGTTGGGTATGTATAACACATCACCTGATGTAGAACTCTTAAAAGACCTCTTGGGAGTGGATGAATTCCGCGAAGAATGGATCACGGCACGAAGGGCAGGAGAGGAGCAGGCACCGTCTTTCCAATGGCTTGTAGAAATCAAACGTGTCGTAGATAGGAACACAATAGAGTTGTGCCGTCCACTGCTACGTGACTGCTTGATGAAATACGAGCCAGCCATCTTCAATGTAGATATGCTTGAAGACATTCACATCCGTCATCTTCGCATTAGCAGTCGGTGGAATGGCTTGTTCCGCCATCATGGGTTTCCGTTGTATTACAGTATTTCCAAAACACAGGAGATGGATTATGGCTGGAATGCCATCAATATGAAACGGGTGGCTCATGCTACAGTTGAAAATGTGGAGATCAAGAATTTTACGAATCCGCTTTATGTCCAGGATAGTCGCAATGTCACCGTAGAACATGTGTCCATTAAGGGATATGATGGCCATCAAGGAATCAAAGTGTATTGTCATACTTGCGACTGCCTGTTCCGGTATATTGATTTCTATTGTCATTTTGCCGATATGATGGGAGGAGAAGGGAATGCCTATTCCAATACATTCAGACAAATACGCTATTTGAATCCTACTTTCCATCCTGTTGACTACGACTTCCATGGCTTTTCAGAAGGTCCTATGAGTCCTCCAGCATATAATTTGTTTGAACAGGTGTCAGGCTTTCGTTATATTAAGGGGGCTGGTGCCCCGCACATGCAACCAGCATGTGGCATTGGCAATACCTGGCGGCAGTGTGTCAGTGAGGGAGGAAGAAAAGGTGATCCGCTGTTCTGTGCTCTTTCTTACAGGGTTAGGCCGTGGCTTGAGAAATATGTTACAGCTATAGGTTATACAGTAGTTGTCATGATAAAAAAAAGGAAATTCTCTATTGCCTATGCTTTGTCAACATTTACCGAAAAGCTGTCTGATATAGACCACATGGGAATATCCCGTGATGTGCATCATATTTTCTTTCCTCAAACAACAATTCTATGAGAAGAAAACTATTTTTTTTCTCTTATTTTTCTGACAGAACGATGGTTAACCCTTATTGGGTAATTGCAATCATGAAATGCCAATACACTGTTCGGGCCTGTTGAATAGGCTATGTCCTTTATGTCAAGTTTATGGATATAATTGGAATTACTATCTATTTGGTTTTTACTTATGTTAAAGAAATAGAAGTCCTTAACATCTTGAGGAGCAGTTATGGATAATCTTCTTATCGTCAAGTTTGGTAAATGCTTCTCGTATAATTCAGGACGATTGTTCTTGAAACTCCCCAATATTGGGATATGACAGATGCAGTTGTAATAAGATGGTATCTGGCAGATTACGTTTAGTGTACAGTCTTCCATTTCTATATCGAATTTGGTGAATGAGTTGTATTCAGAATCAATCCTTAAAGGAAGGAAACGATTGAACAAACAATGGGTAAAAACTATTTTCCCATAAAATGATGACACACGGTTATAAACGTGGAAATCATTTGTCGTGTTAGTGAATGTGCATTGGTTACAGACAATATCTCTTCCGTAATAGTGTACGTCCACTCTGTTTACCTGACAGTTTTGAAAATAAAGGGTGTTTGCGCATGTAGTATTGAGCCCTCCCCGAATGGCAGAAATGTTTAGTTTGGAGAAGGAACAGTCCCAAACATTATTCATTTCGATGGCATATCCCCAGTTGGTAATTCCGGAATATGTGTTATGAACGGTAATATCAGTCATTTGAACCTTTGCGCTATTTTCGATGTAAAAACACTGGTCATGATAGAAACGTTTCCTTTCGTCAGTCTGAAGTTCAGTTATGACATGAATATTGGACAATTCTATATTGTATTGGAATTTTATCTGAATAAGATTAGTTACTGCCGAAGAAGACTTATCCCTAATCAGATTAAGGTTTCGGAATATTTTTTGATGTAAACTAATATCGACATATTGACATGAAGGCGATGAAGTATCACGATCGTAGGATGAAATAGGATTGTTCATGATGATATAGTCTTTAACGAAGAAAATATCCTTACGATAGCATAGTTGCTTGATTTTGGAGATTTCTCCTTGACTGTTATAGTCGTATCTTGTAGTCCACAGGTTGTTATCTTTTACTATGAGCAGTTTGTCACCTCCTCCACCTGCCGATATTACTTTTCCAGCCTTGAGTTGTTCATTCTGGATGATTATGTCCTTAAGCTGACTATCTGTTCCTATTTCAAACAAGAATACATCTTTTTGGTTGTTCTTAATAATGAATGTACATCCATTGAAGTCAGTATGATCTGTTAGTTTGATGGGCTCGTGGTATAAAGGAATACTTATATGAAAGGTATCTCCTGGAGGATAGACGATGCTATCTCTTCTAACGTATGCTTTCTGATGGATGATTTTGATTTTTTTCAGAAGATCTTCCGGCGACGAAGATGTGGTCAATGCTTCGTGTAGTTCCGAAGCATAGTCTGCTTTAGTCACAGGTTCCTGCTGTCTGATTTGTCCTACCATAGATGAAGTGTAGCATGCTTGAATCAGTAGGAGAAAGCTTAGGAGGACCATCTTCTCTTTTCTTTTCACGATTTTAAACATGATATAGCTGTTGTGTGAGCTTACCAATTCTGCTCCAACTGTAATGTTGCTTAAGCAACTCCCATCCTTTATTGTTGTCCTTGGCAGCCTTTACTTCTTCTGGATGATGGAGGAGCCACAAAAGTTTCTGGCGTAAAACGTCAGCTGACAGATGGGGAATCGTCCAACCTACTGGCGCAATGTCGAGGGGTTCTTTCAAACCTCCAACGTCTGTGACTAAAAAAGGTGTGGAAGTGGATATGGCAGTAAGCAATACACCACTTTGAGATATCGATCTATATGGTAGCAAATAGATATCTGTATGAGTCATCAGATAGTAGAATTCTTCATCGGTGATGATACGATCCTCAACAATGATATTGCCGATACCTTTGGTCATATTGAAATCAACTCCTCTGTTCTTGCCAATCAGAAGCAGTTTGCAATGGGGGTTCTCATATAGTTCTGGTGTAGTTGCCCAAACCTCGGCTAAAACATCTACGCCTTTGTAATAGTATTGGTATCCAAGAGCAGAAAAAACCATTTTGCCATTTATCTGATAATGACGGTTGTATTCTTCCATTTGTTTTTCAAGTAAAACAGGATCGTAAGATAGATTGAGCAGCCCGTGGTCAATCACCTTGATCTTTGCTTCGGGTATGTCAAACAATTGGAGTAGCTCACGCTTAGTGGAGTTGGTATGCACGATAATGCTGTCAGCTGCCCGATACATTTTCTGATAGGCAGAATAATGCCTTTTGCCAGTGTCATGAGGAAGAATATTATGCGCTGTAAAGACAATTCTGCACCCTGTAATTCTTTTTATTATTTTAATGTACACTACATCAAAAGTGGGAATACGTAGCCATTGGAGATGGAGCACTTCTGGATGTAATCTCATGATGAGGAAAAACGCTACAAAATACGAGTACAGATAGCTGATCGCTTTGCTGATGTTGTTTTTTTTGTTGTTATAATAAAATATTTTATACTGTTTGATATGTGGGGGGAGAGCCTTGTAGTCATAAAAAGCCGAACACAGATAATGTATATTCCCTTCTATCTGAGACAGCAGACTATGGTCATAAATGGCTAAGTTCCTGATTGACTGTGGATCTATATAAACGATATTTCTCATTAGAAAATGGCATTTTTAATTGCATTTAAATAACCATGACCATATCTGGTGTCTGGTTCAACGTAATTACCTTCTGCCCACTCATTCCAAGAACGAAGAAACAGGATTTTATGTTCTTCGCTTTTACCATTGATGAGCCGCAGGGCATGTTCAATGTGCTTTTGGAAATTTTCTGGTGTGGCATTGATATAGATGCCATCCTTTGCACCAGAACGTGGACTTCTATCCCATTGTGGCATGATGGTAGGGAAGATGTTCTCCCAGGAATCCTCTTTGGCATAATAATGGGGCATTACTTTCGCATAATTGTAGCGTAGGGCAGGAAGCCAGGGACAATATTTTTGGGCTGTTGTAAGTGCCAATCGCATATATTTGCCTTGATAGATCATCTCTGCAAGTGGACGTCCGTCAGGATTAAGAGCGTCAAAACCTAAGGAAAGCAGGCTATTATATACCTCGGCACTACTCTTTACATTAGGAAGCACCCTCTCTATGGTTCCATCAGCTCGACGGCGTTTGGTTGTGGTTGGTTTACATAGTCCAACGAAAAAGATATCTCCTATTCCGTTCTCCGATGCCAATTTGCGCCATGTTTCAATGAATCGTGAGACATCTGAGAAATTATATGGGTCGTAAATGGAAAATAAAGGCTTTCCGTCCACTTTGATATATCGATGGTCGCGGAAGGCTGGAAGGCAGTACGTAAAATGGGAGATATAGTCTTCTATGCCAGGATATTCTTGCTTAGCAATAATCCTATTACCCCCCTTTTTCTGCCATGTAGAGGTAGTCCAGTCATGATTGGCCCAGGTGAGAGCAAAAGGATAGTCTGGCTTTCCCGAGGCAAGTACTTCTTCAAAGGGGCGTTGAAGCAGTTTTTTCCCATTCCCAAACCAATAATGCCAGTAGGAGAAACCCTCGATGCCGGCTTCCCGTGCCATCTCTGCTTGTTGCATGCGGACCTCAGGTAATCTTAAGTCATAAAAGCCCAGATCGGCAGGAATACGGGGCTGATAGTGACCTCGGAATAGCGGCTTGGCTTGAGCCACATTGGTCCATTCAGTGAATCCTGGCCCCCACGCCTCGTCATTCTCCGGGATAGGATGGAATTGGGGTAAATAATACGCTATTATTCTTGCTTTCATATTATATGTCTTTATCTGGTTCTTTGATGACATTCGCCGGAATGCCAGCTGCGACACAAAAGGCTGGAATGTCGTGTGTAATGATGCTATTGGCACCAATAATGGCTCCATCGCCAATAGTAACTCCTGGCATAACGCATACATTACTACCCATCCATACATTATTTCCAATGACGACAGGGCCTTTGCTGTGAAGGGATCGTTTTACAGGAGGAACACACATGTCTTCTGGGGTTGAGCTGCCGTGAGAATTGTCGGTTATAAGCACGTTGGTTCCCGTGAGCAAATGGTTTCCTATGCGTATGCTGTTGATAGCGGTAATGTGTGAGCCTTCGCGTATCAGGCAATCGTCACCAATGATGATTGACGGTGTATTAGCATTGACACATCGTGCTGTAAGCTGAATGTGTTTGCCCAAAACAGTACCATTGCCAATCTGTATGTATTGAGCACCCATAAGCATCAGTGGCTTCCATTTGATGACAGAATTTCCAAGATGTTTAAACCGACGTCTTAGATATGCTGTATATATTCGGTTCCTTACTACCTCTAAGCTATGTGATATTGTTCGAGGGTAGATATACGACAGAATGGAGCCGATGATGTTGCAACAATAAATAAAAATTATTTTTATCATAGGTATATCAGTAATGTCTGGTTATCAGAGGATATTTCTGCATTAACGTATCGTGATATCTTAGGTAGGTATATAGAAGGGCGAATGCAATGATGCGTAAGTTTCCCGTGTCGGAAAAAGAAAACAAGGTCATTCCACCTTGCATGCAGACACAGATGGTGAAGAAAAGCAGCAAGAGCTGATGTAGCTTTATGGTACCTCCTCTCACTCTTATTTGGGAAAGGACCCACAAATTGAATATGACGAAGATGACAGTGGCAAGATAGGGACCGAAGTCGATGGTGAAGTCACCAACGAATGTGGAGAAAAGATTGTCGTCAAGATCCAGATTGTGATATTTCTCACGTCTTTCAACAAAATTTTTGGGAGTATCATGGTCTATAAGACGTTTGAATAAGTTAAGTGTCCTGTCACCATATCGGATTCCACCGGCATCCAGTCCATGGTTGTTAAAGTATAGGTTCCCCTGTCCGATATACCAGTTAATGTAGTCGCTAACAGCTGTCTTTTCTTTTTGGTATCGGCTAAGGGTAATTGCGGCAATAGGTAGTGATAGCATGATAACAGCGAATATACCAATTACGTTTACAGCCTTGTTGATTCGTGCGTTAAGATAGCGTCTGAATAGCATATAGCCAACAATAATTGTGAGAAAATTGATAATAACTACACCGCGTTGCCCTCTCATGATGGGCATGAGGAGGCCTATGACCAATGAAAGCAAGAGAGTTATCGTCAGATAATGGTTCCTTTTATTGACGGATAAAAAATAGAAAGAGATAAACACTGAAATTTCAAAAAAAGTGTTGTATATGATAGATGGGATATTTTGTATTGCTGATCCAGAATCAACAGCACCCTGAAGCTGTTCTTCGTATGCATCTTTCCCAGCATCATTGTCAAGAAAAAGCATAACAAGACCCTCTTTAAAATGAGTTATAATATGAGGTGTCAAAATGACTGCGCATGTAATAACCAGGATGCTGATTGCCATTAACACGACGCTTTTTGGACTCTCAATATCTTTTCCTGGGTAGAAATGGTGATAGATAGTAGGTGAGAGTGCAATCATCAGCATGAGATATAAATAGATGAAAGGGAACAGCCGAAGGGGATCGTAAAGGTAATCCACAAAGAATTCAACGGGTTCATTATATGTGAGAATGGAGAAAAAAGCATAGCCGATATAGCTGAGTATGATAGTGCTACCAGCATCTACTTCATGATGCTTGCTTTGATACCATACAAAAGTGACAATCCACACGAGTAGGTATCCAATCATTAATATATTATCGTAAACTATCTGTTGCATTAACTGATTTTCAACTTTGATTTGATAAATTGACGTATTATGGTGCGCTCTTCCCGGCTAATCCCCATGGAGTAAGCCAATAGGATGATGATTAGCGGGGTGGCGATGACAATAGTAAGAAAGCACGCTGTAATAGATTGTACTCTCAGATGGGAATGGACGATTAGCGCAAATAGGAATGCTATCAGGATGATAGGTATGGCAGGAATACATAGGGCACTCACATATTGCCTAATTGAAAAGAAACGGTAACAGTGCCTGAGGCAAAACAGGCGTACAATGTGGGAAATCACACAAATGCCTATCATCGAAGAAAAAACGCTCCATGCTGGGAGGTGTAAGGAGAAGAACAAAGCAGTAAGAGGAACACACATCAGGGTCACCGTTTCCACTGGCAGATGATATTGTTTAAGTTTTCCCGTGGCTTGTACGACAGTTGTGATTGGTAGGTTCATCGCCATGCAGATTGTATAGATAATCATCAGACGGGCAAATAGAATGGTGGTGTCAGAAACTTGGTCTCCCAGCCATAGGTGTAAGATAACATCCATCTCAACAATAAAGGGTATGCCAATGGCAATCAAAATATAAAGGAGCATCTTATTCCCTATATAGAATAGTTTGTTAAGATACGGATAATTGTTATCTGCGTAAGATTTGATCATCGCTGGGCGTAGTGCAAGAACGATACAGTTGTTAAGAGAGGTGAATGCGTTGTTAATTTGTAATGCTATGCCAAAAGCTGCGTTCATTATCGGACCAAAGAATATGTTTAAAAGAATGGTGTTTCCTTGGATGAGTCCAACATTGGCTGTGGTACCAAGAAAAGTCCAACTGGAAAAAGAAAGCAAACGGCGATAAAGACCTTTTGTCCTTACCTTTTGGTATTTACACTCAGAATATCTGGTCTTGCCGATATACACATAGCAAAGCATGATGAGTAATGAAACGGCCATGAGTAATGCAGAGTAGAAGACGAGATGATCATAAGAACTCATGCTCATCAGATAGGCTGCTCCAAGTTTTGAGAAACACTCAAATGTTGAAATGATGGCGTAAATCCTCATGTCTTCATGAGCAAATATTGCTGCCGTATAGGGTATCTGCAGTAAAGACAGTATGAATGCAAACAATGCAAACTGAAACGCTTGCAACGTAGCAGCCATTCGAAAGTCGGGGATTGTGAGAAAGTTGTATATAACCCAACATCCAGCCGTTTCAAAGATAACGAGAACAACGATAGCCATGATCAGTGAGATGTTGGTGCTGGCAGAAAAAACGTCAGAAATCATATCTGATTGGTTCTTCCCTAAGGAGAAAGAGTAGAATCTCTGGACGGATAAGGCAAGTACGCTGCTTATAAAGGTGCAGGTCGTGATAATGCCTATCACCGTGTTGTATATACCATAATCAATCTCACCTAACCCATTGATGATAATACGTACAGAATAGAGACTGATCAAGGTCAATACCAAAATCCTGACAAACAGCACTATGGCATTCGAAACGATCCGCTTGGAACCGATATTTGTTGGTGTTGTATCATTCTTGACCGTCATCCCCATCTATCAAGACTTTACTATGTTTTTCAGAACATAAAGGCTGGTGCAGATAAACGCAATGATTGTCATAACTGCCACGAAAATCATCCGTTTGGGACCTGCCGGTTTCACGGGTACGGCAGCCCCTTTGATCACCGTGAAGGCTGGAGTTCGCTCCTGTACCTTCGCCTTGGCAGCCTGCAGTTGGTTGTTGAGGGTGGTATAGGTGTTGAACTTCAGCTGCATGTCGTTCTCCATGTCTTCCAGCCTCAGTTCCACACTGCGCAGGGCCACACGGGTGTTGGCATCGGCGGTGCCGCCGTACACTTTTCGTGCCTTCTCATACTCCTGTTTCGCATCGTCCACCAGTCCTTTGTAGTATTCGTAGTCGGTACGGGCCTTGTTGGTTCTGTAATTGGTGATGAGGGTTTGCAATCGGTTCTTTGTGGAATCTGCAACGGTCTTACACACGAGTGGATCTTGTGCTTCAACGGAGATCGTGATAACAGCAGTTTTCTTGTCAACACTGATATGGATCTTGTCTCTGATTTTCTTGGCAATCTTGTCTTCGCTCTTGGGGAGACGGTAAGGATCCAAAGCACCGTCGCCAATGGAATCTTTCTTGGTGAAAGGACTTGTTATCCATGATATTATATATGTCCACCAAGGATATTGCTGGTAACTCTTGAGATAATCATGGTATGTGGTTTTTAATGATTTGTCCTTTGTTTCTATAGGAATAGCAAAAAGGCTGGCTACGAACCCGTTGTCCTCCATCAAATCGGGGTAGAGCAGTGGTGTGATGGCATCGCTGGTTTGCATTTCTCCCAGGTCAAATCCAAAGGAAGAAGCTATGGAACTGAGGGCTCCACCAGCACCTGAGTTTTCCATCTCGGGTGCTAACTTAATCTCTGTTTGGTAGTAACGGGGAATACAAATAATAAATAAACATGCAAGGACGAAAGTTACGGGAAGTGTCTTGTAAAACAGACTCTTTCGTTGTCTTATTGCCTTGAACACCAACTTCCAATTAACGCCTATTGTGATGTCTTGAATCTGATGATCTTCCATATCCTATTATCTTCTTATTTACACGAAACCCTTGCAATGGTTTACTTCAGCAGGTTATTGATGGTGATAAGCATTGTGGCGAGCGAGGCCATGCTGCTGCCCACGCTCATCACTTCAGGCAGACGGAGTCCTCGGCCGGAGTGCTTGGTGGGCACCACGATCTGACAGCCTGGGCGGGGCTTGTGCTTCCTGTCGGCCTTGGCCACCATACCGTTCATGTAGATGATGATGGTCTTGCTCTTCTTGGCTGTAGAGGTAGTACCTCCGGCCAGATCAATATAGTCCTTGGTCTTCATACCCTCCTTATATCTGACGGTATTGGGATAGAGCACCTCTCCGTTGATGCTCACCGTACTGGTATAACGAGGCACCACGATGCGGTCTCCTTCGCGAAGGATGGGATCGTCGTCGCTGCCAGGGTTCTTCAGGGCTTTGTCCAGCTCCACGGCAACAGGGTAGGTGGTGAGGGTCATCAGCTTGGATACATCGATGGAGTCGCTGCCCGAGTTGCGTTGGGCGGTGCGTAGCATCGTGGCCATCAAGTCCTGTTCCTCGGATGTCATCTTCCGCAGCAGCTTGGCTCCCTCGGGATAAGCGCGTTTGGTGAGTCCGCCCGCTTGCTTGATGACATCGCTGAGTCGCTGACTGTTACTCGACAGCGTATAATCCCCTTTGAACTGTACCTCTCCTTCGAGTGTCACGTTCTGCTGCTCGTTGTAGCTCGGGCTCTTTCGGATATAGACCTCATCGTAGGGCTGCAGCGTGAAAGCCTGTCCTTCTTGTGGGATGGTGAAATCGGGGTTGAGTGAGAAACTGTAGGTGAAGGCCAGCGTGTCGCATGCTTCTACGGCATGGGGGTCAGAGATGCGGCGCGACACATCCACCTTGGCCAGCGAGGCCGCGTTGGTGAGTCCGCCCGCTTGTAATACTAAGTCCTCTATGGTCTCATTCGATGCATACTTATAGACACCGGGATAGTTCACCTCTCCGTGGATGGTAATGGTCTGGTCGTTTTTCTCTTCTTCGCGGCTTGCCACATAGAGCACGTCCTCGTTCTTCAGTCCTACATCAGGAACGGTGCCTTCGAGGATACCTGTCAGGTCGATGCTCACCACCTGCAGGGTGCGGTCGGCTTTCATGCGGTGCATCACGGCATGTTGCCCCACGGCATTCTCCGTGAGTCCGTCGGCGGCTTCGATCAATGCCTTGACGGTGCTGATATGTCCTCCCACCTGGTACATGCCTGGGCGGAACACGGCACCCCTCACCTCCACCATGTTCTGGTAGCGGTTCAGCGTGGAGTCAACGGTCACCGAGTCTTCGTCCATCAGCTTGAACGCATTCAGGTCAAACTCATCCACGTTGAAGACCGAATACTGCTTTCCTGCCTTGCGGTTTACACGGATAGCCTTGGTGTAGGCATCGCCGGTGAATCCTCCGGCATATCTGAGCAGCGTGGCGGCATTCTCGGTGTATTTCATCTCGTAGTACATCGGGCGTTTCACCTTTCCCGTGATGCATACCAGTGCCTCGTAGGGTCTTACGGTGATGATATCGTTGTCCTGCAGGCGTACGTCGCCGGTGAGTTTTCCGTTCAGCAGGAAGTCATAGATGTCAACAGTCGAGATATGTCTGCCGTTGCGGAACACCTGTACGTTTCTCAGCGTGCCGATCTCATTGGGACCCCCCGCCATGTACAGGGCATTATACACCGTGGCAAAGGCCGACATGGTGTAGGTGCCGGGCACTTTCACTTCGCCCAATACACTGATGGTGATGGTGCGTGTCTGTCCCAGTGTCAGATCGATGCTGGAGCCTTGGTATCGTGGACCGATCACGCTCCGCAGTCTTGACTTGGCCTGGCTCACCGACAAGCCTCCCAACGATACGGGGCCTATTCCTTCGATCACGATGGTGCCGTCGGGGGAGATCGTCTCCGTGATACTCTCCTGCGAGGCACCCCAGATGTCAACGTTCACCACGTCGCCCGGGCCTAAGCGGTAGCTCTGCGGGGTTGCCAAGTTCATGGAACTCTCGAAGGTGAGGTTCTTGTTGTTGAAGATGTCGTGACCGAAAATCTTCCTGCCTTCCTTCTTCTCCTCCTCATAAAAATATTTCAGCGAGTCGGGCATCATGAAATCCACCGCCTCGTCCATTTCCGTGAACTCATCATCGTTCTCATCGTAGGTGTTCTTCTTCGTCCGAGGCCGCCCGTCCTTCATCCGATAGGGCGATACGTTCCTCTTTTCCTGCTCCAACCGTTCCTGCTTAGCCTCTCCGTTGGCCTCCCGTGTACGCTTCTTCACGTCTTTCGAACCGGCGGTGATGTCCTCGGCACCTAAGCCACCGTTTTTGATCTGCCGTTGGTATTTCTTCTGGATGCGCCGTATCTGGTCGATGGTCACACCGCGCTGCATCAGCTGTGTGACGATCTGTTGGCGCGACGATCCTTTCGCGTTCTGTTCAATGACATAGTCCATCACCTGGTTATCGGTCATGCCCGACTGTGCCATCGCCTGTAACGGGAGCAACAAGCAGAGTAGCAAGAATATAATGGGTCTTCTCATAACTGTTCAATTTCTTTATTTATAGAATAACCTGTGAATCCCTAAAATATTTTATGAACACATGTTTTTTTTTGAAAAATGTGGGGATATTGAAAAAAAGTATTATCTTTGCAGCGATTTTACGATACAAACCTGGGGTTGACTGGATTTGACAGCGGGTTGAAATGGTACGTAAGCACGCGGAGCGTCGGCTGTTTGCTCCTAAATATCAGCGGTCAACAAATTAATTGGCAACAATGAGTATGCTCTCGCTGCTTAATCGAAGCACAGTAGATTATGAGCTTAATTCTCTTACCAGGTAGGAGAACGAGACGTCGCTCCGAGGATGTTGTTCCGAATCCAAAGATCAAGCGGCGCAGATTAAATCGGAAATAGTCCCTGCGGGCTCCGACACAGGGATGAAGTTCAGGAGCTAAGGTGTCGGTTGGTGGCTTAGGTCTTGCCGGCATTCGAAAATCCAAGGCTAAGATAAGCGTGTAGAAAGCGTATGGTTTCCCTGTTTGGACGAGGGTTCGACTCCCTCCAGCTCCACGATTTTTTGAAAAGTCAGGGGTGTTATCATGGGGGAATACACTTTGAGTGACCGTTGGTTCCCCATGGCGGTAATTTGCGATTCTCGCCCAAAGGGCGACCGACAATTCATTTTTGACACATCCTTTTTCTAATACCTGAATGTCGTTTGCCTGCCCTTCTATCCGACAACCAACGAGAACCGCAATCCCAACGCATTGGCAATGAGCATAAATGTGGAGAGCTGCATATCGGTCTGACCTTGCTCTAACGATGAGATATACTCCCGCTTCTTTCCGATACGCTCACCCAGCTGCTGCTGCGTCAGCTTCTGCCGTTTGCGCTCGTCCCTCAACAGTTCCGCATAATACCAGGCCTTGGCCTTTGCTTCAAACTCCACGCGGCTTGGAGATCCTTCGGGGCCATACTTCTCATCTAAATGCTGCGACCCCGTTGTCAGTCGGGCCAACTTCTTTTCGTCAAATTTCGTCATCTTCTTGTCCTCCGATATATTTGTTCATTATCTGTCTGGCTGTTTCAACTTCCCCTTTGTATTGTTTCGTACTCTTCTTTAGGAACGAATTCAGAAACAGCACCCGCTTGCATTCCATGAACGACTGCGCGTCAATAGCGAAAACTATTGTGCGATACTCGTTGCTGCCCACCGAGACGCGAGCCTCGTAGAACTCTGTTCCCTCAAGGTTCTTGACGAATTTCTTGTTAACCACGTATTGGGTTCTGATAATCAACTCCACGTAGTCATACTTGGTTTTCGCCTTTTCATCAAGGCTGGCATAGTATTCATCGTACTCCACAGAGTGGAATGTTTCCCTAATCATGTCGTTCATGCTGCAAAAGTAATTAATTTCTTCCAATATAACAAATATTCGGAAGAAAAAAGTTCTTTTGATGACATAGTTCATAGGCTAACATTAACAAAACGGGCAGCACTCTCACCGAGTTGCTGCCCCTCTTTTTTGATAGCGTGAAGACGGTAGCGAATTGCCCTTCGTTTTCGCTTCGCTCGCGATACCCTCGGCATTCTTCACTCTTCACTCTTCACTCCTCATTTTTCACTCTTCACTCTTCACTCTTCACTCTTCACTCTCAGAACGGTCCATGTCCCATGCAGCTCGTGGTGCCCAGTGCCGTGAGTGCGGCAGAGATGATGCTGGCGATGATCTGCAGGATCGTTCTCCACGTTTCCTTTTTGTTCTTCATAGTATCAGATGGGTTTTAATGGTTATTTAGTTCGGGGAGATTTTTCGAGGAGGGAGGAGTGTGGAGTGTGGAGTGAGAAATGTTCAAGGGCTGAATCCGCGCTGCTTTTTCCGTGGTAGGAGTAATCTCACTCCTCACTCCACCCTCCACACTCCTCGAAAACCCTCCTCCCTCCTCGGCGCCCGCTCGTCTAAGGCTCCGGCTCCGGGTCAGGACTCTGCTCCTCCTTCTCCTTCAGCCACTGCTCAATGTTGATGAACTTTGCCTTCTTGAGGAACTCGCGACTGGAGATGTTCTGCTCCTGCTCCTGCTCGGGCAGGAATCGGATGTGCAGCGCTTTCAGGTGCTTGCCGACGTTGAAATCCTCCTTCTTGGCGGCACCGCCCTTCTGGTTCTCGATGGTGGTGTAGAAAGTGCCGAGACCCTCGATCTTCACCTTCTTCGACTCTAAGAGCATCTCGATCAGACAGCTGCGGAACTTCTCCAGCACGCCAAAGACGACATCGGGGGTGTAGATCGATCCGTGCTCCGAGATGTGCTGTGCTAACTTTCTGGTGTTCAGTGTCTCCAGCGTCTTGATCTGTGCGAACCACTTGCCACAGGCAGGCGAGTGGGTGTTGTTGTTTTTCTTTACGTCAAATAAAATTTTTGCCATAACTAAAATGTGTTTTTGATGGTTTCACCATCGAAGATGCTCACGCTCGGCAGAGCTGATGCGAGCATCGCTCTGCTCTCGCTTAATCGCATCTTTCATGGTATTAGACTCTTGTTGCGGCAATCTACATCGGCTTGCCACTTACCGCTTGTTGTCATTGAGCTTTGAACTTTGAGCTTTGAACTTAGTGCTTTGAACTTTGAACTTAGTGCTTTGAACTTTGAACTATGAACTATGAACTATGAACTTTTTGATTACCTCCCCGGGCGGTAGCAAATTGTCACTTCGTTCTCGCTTAGTTCGCGATACCTTCGGCACTCTTCACTCTTCACTCTTCACTCTTCACTTCCAACACTGCAAAGGTACAACATTTTTCGCCTCATTCCAAATTTTGGCCACCGATTTGGAGCGATTTTCAGCTTCAATTTGCTCGATTTTGACGAGCCGTAATACACCACCCTCGATGCCGTAATCTTCGAGGCTGCGAGATTACGGTTCGTCGCTGGCGGGCTGTCTTGTACTGAAATAGGTTGACTCCCATCGAGCCTTAAATGTTAAAAATTTAAAGTCATTTAAGAATTATGGGAAAACAGAAATTCAGTCGCGCCCTGAAGCGCAGCATCTGCATCGAGTATATG
>Ga0256404_1000944_pt1 | contig 73705 bp, 48 predicted proteins | sample RumenRJG_01DNA_FD_185990 | JGI IMG/M metagenome (GOLD analysis project Ga0256404, IMG submission 185990) | Bovine rumen microbial communities from Lethbridge, Alberta, Canada - RJG_01 | ecosystem: Host-associated > Mammals > Digestive system > Stomach > Rumen | place: Canada: Alberta | collected...
CTCACCCCAGCAGGGGCAGCACAGCCAGCAACATGAGCAGCAACAGCCGGCCCACGTTGTCTCGAACTGCATGTTTAACAGTATGTTTCATAAGGAATCAGTGTTATTGTGTGATTAATGTTTCGAGTTATGGGTTTCGATTTTTTCGAACTTTCGAGCATTCGAGCATTCGAACATTCGAGCATTCGAGCAGTCGAGCATTCGATTGTGCGATTTAACGATTAAAGTCTTTTAGCAGCGAGCTGCTCAAGCACCTGCCAGCACTGATAGAGCCCTCTCGGCACATGGAAGCACCCCTTCCACTTGCCGCCCTTGAGTGTGAGCAGCACCTCGCCACGGCGGTTGAGATAGCCAAACCACTCGGGCCACTGCGGATCGCGGAAGTGCGACCACACATAGTCGTGCACGCGCTCAAACCACTCGAGACAGCGCGGGTCGCCTGTCAGGTTGTAACCCTTGATCATGGCAATGAGTGTCTCGATGTGCACCCACCACAGTTTCTGGTCCCACTCCAGCTCCTGCGTGGGACGGCCCAGACGGTCCATGAAGTAGAAGATGCCTCCATACTCGCTGTCCCAGCCATAGTCGGCCATGCGCAGCGCGGTGTCCTTGGCGCGCTCAATGAGGTCGGGCCGGTTCAGTCGCTTGCCCAGGTCCATGATAAACCACATGGCCTCGATGGCATGGCCGGGATTCATGTGGCGACCGTCCATCGAGTCGACCAGCGACCCATCGAGTGCCACATTCTCGACCACCAGTCCACCCAGCTCGGGACGGACAAAGACATCCATCACCTCGTGGATGCAAGTGTCGATGCACTGCTGCAAGAATGCTGGCTCGAGCAGCGGCTCAATCTCCAGTGCCAAGTTGCACAAGATCATGGGCAAGGCGAAGTTTTTCATCGGCCGGGTGCCGGAGTGCGCCTTGTTCCATCGCCCTTTGGGATTGTCGACACGGCTCAGAATGATGTCAAACGTGTCGCGCGCGATGCGTGCATACTCATCGTTGCCAGTGGCAATGGCCAGCTGTCCGAATGCCATGGTGGCAAAGGTGTAGGAGAAGATGTTGTAGGGCTCGACCAGCGGCTGCCCCTCGCGCGTGAGCGAGAAGTACCAGTTGAGGTGTCCGTCATGCGCGTAACGGCGCATGAACTCTGCCCCCTGGACGGCAGCATCGAGCCACTCCTGCCGGTGCTCGACCTTGTTGTAGAGCATCGAGAGCATCCACACCTCGCGTCCCTGCATCCAGACAAACTTGTCGGTGTCGAAGACCGTTCCGTCGCGGTCAAGGCAAGTGAAGTAGCCTCCACACTCGCGGTCCTGCGACTTCTCGATCCAAAACGGGATGACCGAGTCAAGCAGTTCGTGCTTGTATTGCTCGGATAATTGTTTAAAATCTATCATATTGCTTTAAGTTGTAATGTAGTAAAAGTAGTAAAGCCGCCACCAGATTGTGGCAGCTGCGAGCATTATGCGTTGCGCTTTGTCCAGTGGCGCTCAATGTCCTCGAGCGAGCGTCCGGCCGTCTCGGGGATGTAACGCCACATGATGAACAGATAGGGCAGGCACATCACAGCAAAGATGATGAATGTGCCCGACGGGGTGGCATGGGCCAACAGCCACGGAGTGAGCTGGCTCACCAGATAGGTGCCAATCCACAAGGCAAAGCCGGCTATCGACATGGCCAGGCCACGCACACGGGTGGGGTACATCTCGCTCAACAGCACCCACACCACGGCACTGATTGACACCGCGGTGAAGAAGACGTAGAGCAGAAAGAATACCAGCATCACAATGCTCGACCAGCCCAGCGACTCGCCATAGCTGAAGTAGACGGCGATGAGCACCAGCGAGACGATCATGCCACTGACACCATAGTAGACCAGCTGCTTGCGGCCCACCTTGTCGATGATGAGCAGGGCCAGCACGGTGGTGAGCATGTTGACCATGCCCACGAGCACCTGATAGAACAGCGAGTCGCCGCTCGACAGTCCGGCATCCTCAAAGATCTTCGGCCCGTAATAGAGCACGGCATTCACGCCCATAAACTGTCCCAAGATGGCAATGCACACACCGGCGATGAGGGCGGTGCGCAGGCCGGGGCTGAAGAGATAGCGCACATCGCTCTTCTGCTCGCTGCGCGTGCTCTCAAGCACCTCGTCGACCTGGCGGGCAGCATCGTCCTGACGGGCATAGATGCGCCCGAAGATGTGTTTAGCGCGGTCGCTGTGCCCACGCACGATGAGCCAGCGCGGGCTCTCGGGCAGCAGGAAGATGACGATGAAGAACAGCAGTGCCGGCACCGTTTCCAGGCCCAGCATGCCACGATAAACCTCGGTGACCATGACCTTGTGCCACAGTCCCGAACCCTCGCCCACGCCATGCGACCACTGCAGCAGCAGATAGTTGGCCAGATAGGCGGCGACAAAACCGATGGTGATGGCCAGCTGATAGGTCGACACCAGACGGCCACGAAACCGGGTGATGGCAATCTCGCTGATATACATCGGGCAGACAATGCTGGCCACGCCGATGCCCACACCGCCGATGATGCGGTAGATGACCAGTTGGTCAAAGGTGTTGCACAGGGCACACCCCACAGCCGAGAGGGTGAACATCGTCGCGGCGGCGATCATCGCAGTCTTGCGACCCAGACGGTCGCTCAACGTGCCCGCTGCAGCCACACCCAAAATCGACCCTAGCAGAGCGCATCCAACATACCAGCCCTGCTGCAGCACATCCAGCCCATAGAGCTGAGTCACCTGGCCGATGGTGCCACTGATGACGGCGGTGTCGTAGCCAAAAAGAAAGCCTCCACCGGCGGCCACCAGTGCCAGGAATATCACATATCCTAAATTGTAATCTTTCATTGTGCAAGTTGTTAAGGAGTCAAGGAGTTAAGGAGTTAAGGAGTTAAGGAGTTAAGGAGTTAAGGAGTTAAGGAGGAGAGGAGTTAAGGAGGAGAGTAGTGAAGTAGTGGAGTAGTAACTCGCCGTCGACAACTTTTAACGACCAACTTTTAACTATAAACTCGAAGGCCTTGTACGTTGTGCATCATTATTTAATCCCAAAGTACTCCTTGTAGCGGTCATAGAGGTGGCCAGCCTGCAGATAGGCCGACTGAGGACTCATGAAGTGGCTAAACTCAAAGGTGATGGCCTTGTCGTAGCCGGCACGACGGGCAGCCTCGAGTTTCATGCGCAACTTGTCGAACTTGATGGGGAAGAAACGTATGGGCATGTCGCGGTCGAACGACTCGGCATTGGTCCAACACTGCATGCCGAACTTGTCGGCCATGCGCTTGTTGACGGTGAAGAACGCGTCGAGTTCGTCATAGTCAATCTGCCCGTCCTGGAAGGCGCAGGCATCGACCACATCGTGAATGCCGTCGAAGATTTCGCTCCACTCCTTCTCATGCTGCTCGACCGAGACCACATCCTCTTTGGTCAAACTGCCCTTGGAGGCATCGACGGCCTTTTTGCCGTCGATCCACGGCGAGATGAAGGTGGGCAACCCGCCCGAGATGTCCTTGCACTGCTTGCCCATGTCGTGGAAGGCTTTGATGGCCCCCTTGGTGCGCCGGCTGATCTCGCCGCTGATATACCATCCCTGGAAACTTTTGTGTCGACGGCCATAGCGCATCCAAGCCTCGTCGATGACATACTTGTTGTCCTCGATTTCCCAGGTCATGTCGCCCGTGTCCCAATAGCGGCCCGAGTCATAGAGCCCAAAGTAGAACTTCATCTGATATTTGTCGGCCAATGTCAGGAACAGCTCCAGCAGGTCGACCGAAGGCTTGTAGCACCCTTTCTTCATCAAGTAGGGCGACGGGTAGGTGATAAACTTGCGGTAGCCCGAGCGGATGAGGATGACCGTGTCGATGCCGATGGCGCGCATGTGCTGGAAATCCTGGTCCCACTCGCGAGGTCCCCAGTTCTGATGAGGAATGTCGTGTGAAATCTCGTCGAGGAAGGTGCCTGTGATTCGCAAGCCCTCGCCGCGGATGAGCAGGTGGTCGGCCTGACCCGGGTCGATGGCCTGACGCACATCGGCCTCAGTGGCACTGCGCATGCTCTGCAGCGAACCTGCCGCAGCAGCTGCGGCTCCAGCCAGTGCCATATTCTTCAAGAATTGTCTGCGATTACTCATTATTTTATTTGTTAGTTGTTAGTTTTTAGTTATTAGTTGTCGGTTGCCACCACGACCAAAGCGCAAAGTCTAAGGCTTAACATTGCCATTGTGGTCGACGGCAATGCGACCGAAGGGGTCCAACACACGGTCGACCCACAGGGCGAACTGCCCCCGCGACATTGGGCGGTCGTCGTCATAGCCCTCGGGCAGAGTGACATGTGCAACACCCTGCCTGCTGGCTATGACATCGACAGCACGCTTGATGTCACGCCCCACCACCAGCTGTGGCATGGCGGGTAACGCGACACCATGATATTGATAGAGCCGACGCAGGTCGTCGGCTGTGACATCTTGCTCAGGATGCACCCAGGTCTCGTTGCTCCACCCCTCGGTGCGCCCCTCGCCCCGGATGATGCCGGTGGCACCGATGCGTTGCAGCGCCACAAAGAGCGAGTCGGCCCGTGGAACGTCGAGATAGGGCAACAGATAGCCGCCGGCATCGAGCACCGCCTGCTGCACCGCGCGCACAGGCACCTGTGCCACAGCGCAACCTCCCTTCACCGCCAGTGCCGCCAGTGCGCCGGCCGCTGTGCCCGTCTGCATCACCACGGGCTGCAGCCGTGTCGTGCCATTGACGACGTTAGAGACCGAAATTGACTTCTCTGCCACGACCAGGTTGTCGCACCGGGCGGGGATGAGCGTGCCCAGCGGCAAGCCGTAGGACGGCACTGGATGAAAATGAAGGTCGGGCAACGGCTCGCTGCCCTGATAGCGATCGTGATGCTGGTCGACAGGATAGTCGCCCACGGCAATGGTGGTGCGATAGAGCGGCAGCTCCTGGTCGAACGGCGCTGTGATGTGCTGGGCAGTGAAGCGCACCAACCCGTGGATGCGGCGGCTCTCGCGATGATAGGGATACCATGGCAGACGGTCGGCCGTGGGAAATTCGTCAGCAGCGAGTGCCAGGTGGTTGTAGCCCAGCTCGGTCTGCAGATAATAGACAAAACCCAGCGTGACACGCTTGGCCTGTTCATAGGCCAGCTCACGCTGAGTCGCTGTGGCATCCACCACATTATTATAATAGTCATTGCCCTCGATGGGCCAGTTGATCATGTATTTTCCCCCGGGCAGTCGCCCGTATGTAATCATTTTGTCGACAGGCCACATGCGCCCAGGCTGGCTGGGCTGAGTGCAGCCGTCGTTGATGGCCGAGCATCGATAGAGCGACGCGTCATAACCCTCAGGCCGCGGGATGGTGGCATCGTGACCCACTTCTTGCAGGATGGCGACATAGGTCATGTCCTGCACAATGGGCGACGACTGCTCGGGGGCCATGTCTTCGCCAGTGATCGAACGCGCCTCCAGGCCCACATCGTAGGGCACACCGGCTCTGCGCGCCACATCGCCCAGCTCGGTGGCATCGATCACTACCGTCGGCGAGAAGTCCAAACGCCCCCGCGGCGTATTCACCGCAACCCGCCACTCCATTCCTTTGTGCCAAACTCCGGCGAGCTCGCACTCGTAGTGCACGGTGATGAGCGGTTCACGTCCGACCATCGCCTTGAAGATCGAGTCACCCACATGAGGCTCAAACATCACCTGGCTCACCCAGCCCGTCTGCAGGGCCTCGAGCGAGCCATAGTGGCGCACCAGCGCATCGCGGAACTCCCCCCACAAGCCGGCCGGCAAACGGTAGTTACCGTCGACGGCACTCACGCCTGCGGCTGTGAGCATGCCCCCGAGCCAAGTCGTGGACTCGACCAGGGTCACCGGCACGCCCATGCGCGCGCATTGCAGGGCAGCAGCGACCCCACTGGTGCCGCCTCCCACCACCAGCACAGTGCCGTTGCCGGCACTGGCCATGAGCGAGCAGCCCAGCAACAGCAGAGCCGCCACCCGCTGCGCCAGCTGGCGCAGCGTCGACCATCGTCGTGCTATGCAAGTCAGACTAGTCATAACGTCATCATTGAATAGGCTGCAAATTTAAGAACTTTTTTATTAAATGTACAACATTTTCTAAAAAAATTTATTAACTCTGCGTTATTTTTTAATCATACCCACCAATATCAGCAGTAGTTAATGAAAATTTGTCTGTTTTGGCCCGGCGAAAAGCCATGATTCAAAAAAAATGCTTACCTTTGTAGTCTACCCCACCTCAAAACGACGTAACAAAGAAATGGCTAAATCGATTTTCAAGTCACTGGAACAGGGCAGCAAGGGTGCCCTGCTGCGCAAACGCATGATTTCGCACTTCATCTTGCACGGCAACTCCACCATCCTGGAGTTGTCGCGGGCACTGGACCTGAGCGTGCCCACCGTCACCAAGATGATCGACGAGCTGTGTGGGCAGGACATCCTCAATGAGTTTGGCAAAATGGAGACCAACGAGGGACGCCACCCGCACCTCTATGGACTGAACCCCGATGCGGCCTACTTTGTGGGAGTCGACATCAAGAACAGCGGCGTCAATCTGGGGCTGATCAACTTCAACGGCGAACTGATTGAGGACCATGCGAGCGCGTCCTACCATTTTGAAAACTCGCTCGAGGGCCTGCAGACGCTGTGCCAAGTCATCAATGACTTTGTCGACCACAGCCAGGTGGAGCGCGACAAGATAGCCAACGTCAACGTCAACGTCTCGGGCCGTGTCAACCCCGAGAGCGGATACAGCTACAGCTGGTTCAACCTGGGCGAGCAGCCACTGACAGTGACCATGAGCCAGCTCACCGGCCTGCATGTGACCATCGACAACGACACACGCGCCATGACCTACGGCGAATATCTGCGCGGCAACAACCAGGCCAAACGCGACATCCTGTTTGTCAACGTCAGCTGGGGACTGGGACTGGGCATCATCATCGACGGCAAGGTCTATACGGGCAAGTCGGGCTTTGCAGGCGAGTTTGGACACACACCGGTGTTTGACAACGAGGTCATCTGCCACTGCGGCAAGAAGGGATGCCTCGAGACCGAAGTCAGCGGCAGCGCACTGCACCGCAAGCTGCAGGCGCGCATCGCAGCCGGCGAGAACAGCATCCTGGCCGAGGCCTTCGCCACCGACCCGCACAGTGTCACACTCGAGACCATCATCGATGCGGTGGGCCGCGAAGACATGCTTTGCATCGAGCTGGTCGAGGAGCTGGGCACAATCCTAGGCAAGCAGGTGGCCGGACTGATCAATCTGTTCAATCCCGAGCTGGTGATCATCGGCGGATTGCTGAGCATGACGGGCGACTACCTGCTGCAGCCGGTGCGCACAGCCATCCGCAAACACTCGCTGCAGATTGTTCACCGCGACACACATGTGGTGCTGTCGACGCTGATGGGCAAGGCCGGCCTGGTGGGAGCATGCCTGCTGGCGCGCAGCCGCACATTTGACGACATGATCAACTAATCTTCTCTACCGAGTTAACGTGAGGAAAACATAAAAAATGACACAAAAGGGACGGTTCTTTTTGTGTCATTTTTTATGTTTTGACTCAAGAAGAACCGTCCCCTTTGTAGCATTTTGCGTCACTCGTCGAGCATGGCACCAGGGGTGCCAAAGTCGGCTTGGTTGACGTTGTCGGGCAGCACGTCGATGGCCTGACGGCGATACTCCTCACGCACCAGTGCCATCGGGTCGCGCTTGGCATAGTGCCGCATGCGACGATAACGGCGGCGGCAGATGAAGCGCTCGACCACGTATGCCAGCACAAACATCACACCGGTCAAGACCCACAGCATGAAATAGGCCGTGGACTGCTGGGCGAGAGTGGCCCCACAGGTCTGCATCTGGATGTAGGCGTTGACGGCCCAAGTCGACGGCACAAAGTTGCCCGCAATCAGCCACAACGGGCTCATGCTGCACCGCGGCCACGAGATGCCAGAGAGGAAGACGAAAATGAGCGACGTGAACACCAGGGCAATGAAGGTGGACTCGCGATCGTTGGCAAAGACCTTGAGAGCCTGCCCCATGAACGACGAAGCCAGCAAGAAAGGCAATGCCAGCACCAGGATCGAGCGCAGGTCGCCCACCTGGGGGAAGTCGAAGAACTTGGGCGCGATAAACAGGGTATAGACGGTGGGGATGATGTAGATCATCCAGTAGCACAGCGACTTGCCCAAAATCGAGGCCGCCACCCCGGCGGGAATCTCGAGCGGGTCAACTCCCTGGTTGTGCAGACGGCGCTCGCGGCTGCCACCATGCAGCATACAGATGCCCAGCAACATGCTCTGCTGCAACACCAGGATGAAGATGGCCGGCAGCACAGCCGACGCCAGTCCCATGCCGGTGTTGCCCAATGCCACCTGCCGATTGTCGATGGTGCCCGGCGAGATGTTGACAGGCACGACACTGAGACGCTGATGCAGCAGCTGGGCATTGAAGGCCTGCTGGACATTAGTCATACCGACCAATATCTGCTTGTAGCGAAACATCAGCCCCATGTCGCAATAGACCTCGACGTGGGCCTGCTCGCCGCGATGAATCTTGCGCCCGAAACCCTGGTCGAAATGCACGATGCCATAGCACTGTTTCTCGTAGAGACAACGGCGCGCCTGCTCGATGCTGGGCACATATTGCACCACACACACCTCGGGTGTTGCGTCAAGGGCACGGGCAAACTCGCGGCTGTCGGCCGAGCGGTCGTCATCGACAACCACCACGGTCACATCGCGTGCTGTCTCGGTATTATAGATCAGAGCATAGAGCACAGGATAGACCAGACACAGAATCACGAAGAAGATGATGACGCCCTCGTCGTGAAACGAGAACCAAATCTCGCGCTTCCACACCTTGAACAGGTCATAGAACCAGCGCACCACCGGATTGTCGCGACGCACACTCATGGCACATAGATGGGTTTGATGCACTCACGCTTGAGGCGCCACAACAGCGGCCACGGCAGCACCACAAAGACAATGAGCGCAGCATAGTAATAACGTGAATAATAGAACGGTATGCCGTTCAGCGCCTGGTCTATCGAGAGCAGGAAATAATACTTGATGGGCACGACATAGCCGATGGCTCGCACCCAGGGATACATCGCCTCCTCAGGCAGCGAGAAACCGCAGTAACTGAACGAGAGCATGCCCAGCAACGTGCACAACGTGGTGCCCAACCTGAAGTTGGGCGCAATGCACATCATCAGCAAGGCAAAACCCTGGTTGGCCAGCACAAACAGCGGCATGGCCAGAAGCATGTGCCACGGGTTGCAATTGAGCGGCAGCCCATAGACCCGATACATCAAGAACTGTATCATCCAACCGGTGCAGGTGAAGATGAACGTGTGCGGGGCCAGCTTGCCGAACAGAGCGAACTCCATCGACCGCCCGGCCGAGGTAATCCACTCGCGGCAGGTGCCATACTTGAGCTCGGTGCCGATGCTGAACGACGTGGTCAGCATGATGAACAACGCCAGCAAGCAAGGGATGAACGAGAGGTTGAGATAATAGCTGTAGTTGAGCCAAGGGTTGCCCAAAGCATGCACCTGGGTGAGGATGGGCTGCAGCAACGTCATCACACCGCGGTCGGTGAGCAGACCGGTGGCATCGAGTGTGGTCTTGGCGATGGCTCCGTTGGCCAGCATAGTGATGGTCTTGAAACCCTTGTACTGCATTGACGCAGGCGGGAAGTAGGCGTAGTTGACATAGTAGCTCACCACGGGATTCTGTCCGCTCAGGGCCTTGTGCTCGAGCCGCTCGGGCATGAGGATGAAACCATAGATGTCGCCGCGCTGCACAGCATTGATTGCGGCATGATAGTCGGTATAGTGCCCAACGATGTCGACCTGCTGCATGCCCATGAGGTTGCGCTCGATGCGCCGCGACACCATCGAGTTGTCGAGGTCGACGATGCCCACCGGCACACGATGCACGCTACCCGGCTTCATCAGGTCGAGCAAGAAGATGGCGCACAGGATGGGGAGCACCATCATCACCAACCAGTAGACCTGGCGCCGCACCAGCTGCACCAGCCCACGCTTGATCGACTCGTTAAAAAATAACCTCATGAGACGCTAGTTAGTTTTTAGACGTTAGACTTTAGACGTTGATCGATAATTCGAATGCTCGATTGCTCGATTGCTCGATTGCTCGAATGCTCGAATGCTCGAATGCTCGATAAGAATGATCGAGGCACGAACCTACTTGAGAATGACGCTCATGCCGGGACGGAAGTTCTCGATGCGAGTCTCGGGACGCGCCTTCACCTCAAAGGTCTTGGAGTCATACTGCCCGTATGCCTTGGTGGCCTGCCACACGGCATAGGTGCCCATGTCGTGGACATAGTAGATGCGCATCTTCACGTCTTTGAGTCCCAACGCGGGGATGTCGGTGTTGATGACTTTGCCCATGGGCAAGTCACGCAACAACTCCTCGCGCACGCTGAACGACACCCACATGTCGTCCATCTTGGCCAGCGACACCACTGGAGCGCCCATCGCCACCAGCTCGCCCTCCTGCGGATAGATCTGCGCCACCTCGCCATCACATGGCGCGAGCAGATACTGGTCTTCGAGCAGCGACTGCACCTCCATGACGGTGCCTCGGGCGGCGTTGGCCATGCTGCGGCTGGCAACTTTGTCTTGGCTCTGTGCTCCGTTGACCGCCATGTCATATTGGCTCTTGGCGGCCTTGACCTGTGCCGATGCGGCATCGGCAGCAGCCTTGGCCTCGTCGCGTTTCTGCTCGGTGATGACTCCTTGTTCATAGAGCGACTGCATGCGCTGGTAGGTCTTCTGCGCAATGGTCTCGGCAGCTATGGCTTGCTGCCACACGTTGTAGGCACTGTTCTTGATTTCGGAGCGCGTGCCGGCATCCACCTTCTGTGTCTGCGACGCTGCGGCGATGGCCATCTGCTGGGCCTGATAGAGCTTGGCATCGGCCGTCGACGAATAGACCTTGGCAATGGTGTCGCCGCGGTGCACCATCTGCCCCTCAGTGACAAAGATGCGCTCGACACGGCCCGGCAACTTGCCCGACACGCGCACATGGTCGCAGTCGGCTTGCCCTTGTGTGGTGTCTTTTGGGGGCTGCACGAGCACGAGTCCCAAGATGGCAATCATGGCCATGGCCACGGCAAAGACACCGATGGCAGCCAGTAGTGCGCGGTCTTTCTTTCGGACGATGGTCCGCTGTTGGTTGTTATCCATTTTGCTATAATAATTTTGTTTTTAGCTGTTAGTTAGTCGTTAGCGAATCCCACTACGGTCACCCTGAAGAGGGGACAATGTGAGTCACTGCTTATCTGCCACTCTACAGCCCTCAGAAGAGGGGCATTTAGTTGTGAGGATTCCGCATTATCGCAGGGGCTCGCCCAGCACCTTGCTGAGATAGGTGTCGCACAAGCGCACATCAATCTCGGCATCAATTTTCTCGCTGTTGGCCATGAGCCAGGCGGTCTGCGCGGCCATCACGTCGTCGCTGGTGCCGACCCCCTCCTTAAATGCCACCTGCGCCACACGCAGGTTCTCGTTGGCCTTGTCCAGATTGGCCTTGGTGGCACTGTAGGTTTTCAAAGCCTCCTGATATCGGAAGTTGGCCTGGCTCACCTGCAACGACACTTTCTCTTTGACATCAGCCAGTTCGAGCCGCTTGGCCCGTGCCTCGGCCTCGGCCTGTCGCACCTTGCTGCTGAGCGCACCGCCATGCCACAATGGCACCCTGACCATCGCACCGACGGCAAATGCAAGCCCGAAGCGGTTCTTGAATCCGTTGTAACTGTTGGGATTGGTGGCATGATAGGCTCCGAAAGCTGCCACCTGCGGGAGCATCTCGCTGCGTGCCACCTTGACCTTCTGGTCATAGACTTCGGTGGCCAGCTGCAGCGCGTGAATATCGTGCCGGCGCGCATAGACCTGCCCCAGGTCATAGTCGGCGGGACGCAACGACTCGGTGGCCACAGTCTCACGGTCCTCGTCCACCAGGTGCAAGTCGCTGTCGACGGGCAGTCCGCACAGCTGCGCCAGCAGCATGCGCGACAATGCCAACCCGTTGTCCACCTTTGTCTGCGCCACTTGTGCCTCGTTGAGCCGCACATCCACCGCCAGCAACGTAGCCCTGGTCGCGACGCCCTGGTCAAGCATCTTGTTGACATCCTGTTGCAGCGACTTCACCAGATCGACATAGCTCTGCGCCAGCCGCTGCTTGGCCTTGAGCGACACCACCTGCCAGTAGGCCGCATCGACGTTGTAGACGACCTCCTGTGCCTTGTTGTCGCGCATCGACCGTGCAATCTCCTCGGCATAGCGGGTGATCTCGTTCATCGCCTTGATTTTTCCGCCCATATAGATGGGTTGAGTCACGGTCACTGCCGCCGCCATGATGTTGTGGATATTGTAGGTCATGGCACTCTTGGGCAATAGCGCCACCTGCTGCGGAATGGGCTGGCCATTGTTCAGAATCGGCTCGCCCGTGACAGGGTGTTTGACCACATCAAACTGGTAGCTCTGCGACTGCAGGTCAAACGACTTGACAGGCAGCAGGGCATCCTCCTCGATGAGCGACACCTTCTTTTGATTATATAAATAGGTGGCTTGAAAGTCTATATTGGGCAAATAGGCTGCATGGGCTTCCTTGCGCTGGTAACCCGCCTTCTCGATGTCAATGTCGGCCAGACGTATCTCCTTGTTGTTGCGCAGGGCCATGGCACGGCACGAATCGAGCGACACAACAGGCTGCGCCGATGCCAGCATCGCGCTGGCTAGGAGGCATGTGATTAATACGTTTCGCATATTTCAACCAGTTTTGAACACGCAAAGTTAAGCAGAAAATCCGGTATTGCCGCAACGGCACGGCGAAACAGACCACACCTACTGAAAAAAAGAACACTAACGGTCCCAATCATCCATCTCCAGCTCGCCATTGGCCAGCGAGCGGTCGCCATCGATGTCCGCCCCACTCCACTCGTCATCGCTGAGCATGATATAATTCTGATTGACACACGAAACATTGCCCCACATCAGTGCGATGAAGGCAAGTAGCAGAAGGATCAAATGTTTACGTTTCATTTTGCAAATGTAGACAAAAATTGCTAAACGCCAAAAGAAACTGACGACAATCGGCGATTTTGGTTTGATTTTCTACGTTTACGGTAAGCTGAACCCAGGCCTGTTGATCTGCGCCAGCAGCCGCCTCTCCTCGCATGCGACACTTGAGGCTGCCACAGTCTCGCCATGACCGATGCGGCGAAAGTGGCTGAGAATTTTGAGGCTACCAAGCCCTGCACTTCTTGATTTTAGTCGTGACGCAATAAAAGCGGTCGCAGTGCGTTTTGTCTATAGAAGTGACATATCACAGACACCGACTTATGAACTATTGCAAACATATATTGTTGAGAGTCGCGATGGCTGCCGCAGTGCTGACTTGCTGCGGCAATGACGCGCTGGCACTCGACACGAGCCACTATGCCGACACATCGAAGTTAGCAAGCGGCCGCTGGGTGAAAATCCGTGTGAACCAGACCGGCATCCATCAGATCACCGCCGAGGACGCCCGCTCATGGGGGTTCAGCGACCTGAGCCGTGTGCACGTGTTCGGCATGGGTGGCTTGGCGCTGAGCGAGAAACTGACCGAGGACATTGCCGACGACCTGCCGCAGCTGCCCGTTGTGCGCAGCGAGGGCAAGTTGCTCTTCTATGCGCAAGGCCCAACGAGCTGGGCCATCGACAACAACTACGGCATGCAGTTTGTGCCGGTGCAGCACCCCTACAGCACCTATGCCTACTACATGGTGAGCGACGACTCGCGCTACAGCGACGTGGAACTGACTGCCGTGGGCGACGGGCCCCATGGCGCTGTGCATGACACGTTCACCGAGCACCTGGTGCATGAGGTGGATCTGATCAACCCCGCAAACAGCGGGCGGGTCTATCTGGGCGAGGACTTCACGGGCACGACGCAACAGAATTTCTCGTTCGATCTGGCTGGACGCGCGTCCGGCACCGATGTCGACGTGCTCACCATCATGGGCGTCAAGCAAGCCACCGGCACGGCCCAGGCCACCTTCCAGTATAACGGCACAAACGTGGCCACCGCAGCGAGCGACAAAATCACTGGCGAGGTCAGCGATGATGCCTTCAAGCAGATTATCAGCAAGAAGTCGCTCACGCTGGGCGAAAACGATCCATTGACTTATACCGTCAAGTTGACAACGAGCGGCGCGCCCTCACTGGCGCGGCTCGACTACATCGCCGTCAACTACACCCGCCAGCTGGCTCTGAGCGGTGGTCAGCTGTGCTTCGACATGTCGCACGCCACCACCAACATGCAGTTGCAGGTGCAGGGTGCCGCCAGTGGCGTGGTGATGGACGTGACCCAGCCGTGGTGCCCCACTGTTGTGACCAGCGAGCAGGACGGCAACAACTTGCGGTTCTCGCCCATCGGCACCGGGCTGCGCCGCTATGTGGTGTTCACCAGCAGCGGCACGTTTGCCCGGCCGACAATGGTGGGCACGGTCGCCAACCAGGACCTGCACAGTCAGCCCACCCCCGACATGATCATTATCACCCCCGCCGAATACCGCGAACAGGCGCAGCGCATCGCATCGCTGCACGAGCAGGTCGACAGCATGCGCGTGCTTGTGGCACTTGACACTGAGGTGTACAACGAGTTTTCGGGCGGCACTCCCGATGTCATGGCCTACCGCATGATATGCAAGATGTTCTACGACCGCGGCAGGCAGCAGGGCGGCCGACAGCTGGGCTACCTGTTGCTGCTGGGCAAGGGTACATACGACAACCGCCTGATCACGGGCAGCATCCGCGCGCTGAATGCCCCAATGCTGCTCACCTGGCAGAGCGAGGTGAGTCACTTGCACTCTAAGACCTATACCACCGACGACTACTTCGGCACGCTTGCCGACGGCAGCGGTCCACGCATCGCCAACAATGCGATGGACATCGCCGTTGGCCGCATGACCGTCAAGAGTGTAGCTGAAGCGCGCACAGTGGTCGACAAGCTCATCAACTATGTCACCACGCCCGACTTTGGGTGGTGGAAAAACAACGTGATGGTGGTGGCCGACGACGGCAACCAGGGCATCCACCTTGAGCAGGCCGAGGACGTGGTGAGCGCCATGCAGGCCAACGGCGGGGGCGACATGGTCTTTAACCGCGTCTATCTGGACGCATTCAACAGTGTGAGCAGCGGTGCCAAGCGCACCTATCCCGACGCCAACACCAAGCACTACAACACGCTGCGCAACGGCGTGGTGTGGTGGAACTATACAGGGCACTCTGGACCACATGCGATGACCGACAACGGCCTGCTGCGCCATGTGGACCTTGACACCAAATTCTACTACCACCACCTGCCTGTGTTGTACGCCGCGACGTGCGACTTCAACCAGTTTGACGGCAGTGAGGAGTGTGGTGGCGAGACGCTCTACCTCAACCCTCGCGGCGGCGTGATTGCGCTGGTGTGTCCGCCACGTCCAGTGCTGATCAGCGGCAATGGCCCGCTGAACGCCAGCATCGGCCGCTATGCGTTCAGCCTTGACGACAACCACCAGCCGCGACGCATGGGCGACATCGTGCGTCTGGGCAAGAATGGCGCTCCGCGCGACGAAAACCGCCTGCGCTACTTCCTGGTGGGTGACCCAGCCATGCGCATCAAGGGCACGTCCAACCGCGTGCGCATCGAGTCGATCGAGGGTGCCAGCGAGTTCACCCAGAGCGGATGGCCCGTGTTCCACGGCCGGCAGACAATGGTGGTGAGCGGCAGTGTGACCGACTCTTGGGGCAACGCACTGCCCAACTTCAACGGCACACTCACGACCGAGCTCTATGACTATGAGCAGTCGATCACCACACATGGCAACAGCGACAACAGTGACGGCAGCGACGGAAAGAAAGTGACTTTTCTGGACCGCACCAACAAGCTGGCAGTGAGCATCGACTCGGTCAAGGCCGGGCGGTTTACCTGCCGCATCGTTCTGCCCACCGAGGTGCTGCCGCGCGAGAACGAGTGGGGCGACTCGGTGCTGTATGACAACTTCAGCCCGTCGCTGCTCAACATGTATGCCTACTGCCCGTCCGACTCGAGCGAAGCCCGTGGCAGCAATGCCGAGTTTATCATCTATGGCTACGACGAGACCGATGTTTCCGACACCACCGGCCCCGAGATTCACTACCTAGGACTGAACAGCGAGAACTTCAGCGACGGCGACAAGGTGAACGAGTCGCCGATGGTCATCGCCAGCATCAGCGACAACAGCGGCATCAATTACTCTAGCGCCGGCATCGGTCACACGATGACCCTGACGCTGGACGGTGTGACCACCTTCAGCAACATGACCGACTACTTCACGCCGCGGTCGACGGCCACCGGCACTTCAGGCACGCTGAGCTTCGGGCTGAGCGACCTGACCGAGGGTCAGCACACCCTGCGCCTGCGCGTGTGGGACGTTTACAACAATTCGAGCGAGCGTACAATCAGTTTCACTGTCGCCAAGGGGCTCAAGCCCGAGATTCACGAGGTCTACTGCACGTCGAATCCAGCCAGCACGTCGACCACGTTCTATGTCAAGCACAACCGTCCTGACGCCATCCTGACGGTGGGCATCGAGGTGTATGACCTGATGGGCCGCAAGGTGTGGAGCACTCGCCAGAGCGGCGTGAGCGACACCTACACATCGTTCCCGGTCACATGGGACCTGCGTGACAGCGGCGGCCGCCGCGTGCCACGTGGCATCTATGTCTACCGCGCCATCATCTCGACCGACGGTGTGCAAGAGGCCACCAAGAGCAAGAAACTGGCTGTGACGCAGCAATAGGGTTTCGAGTTTCATGTTTCCCGCAACTTGACTCTTGCTTCTTGTCTCTCGTTTCTCGCCTCTCGTTTCTTGGTCCGCGCATGACTTTTTTCGCCAAAAATTAATGTGTAATTCAAGAAAATATCGTAAATTTGCGGCTTGATGCTGCATCATGGCCGCTGGTGTCAGTGACAACATGAAAGTGATTGTGAAATATGGGCTTGACGAGACAGCACGCATCGACCTGCTTGCCGACTCGTCGATATTGCCCAGCGGTCGCCCGCTGTTTGTCCCGGACTGGGCCAGAGGCTTTGTGGCGACGGCAGCTGTCGCCGTGCGTGTGAGCCGTCTGGGCAAATGCATCGCCCATCGCTTTGCCACCCGCTACTGGAATGCCATCACAGGCTGCCTGGTGACCGAGGGGGTGGATGGCGATGGCTGCCGCGTGGCCCACGGAGCACTGAGCCGCGCCCATGACGGTGCCCTGCTGCTGGGCCAGATGCTGGAGCGCGACATGCTGTCCGTGCCGGCGCCGACGCTGCGTTGGGCCGTGAGCGGCGAGGTTATCGCCGAGGTGCCCCTGGACGTGGTGCGCGACATCACCGATGCCACCATCAGCCAGGTCAGCCAATACATGACGCTGAAGATGGGCGACCTGCTGTGCTTCAGCCTTGGGGTCAGTCATGAGCTGGTCATGGGGCGTGACACCACCATCGCCCTGGACGGGCAAGCAGTGCTCAAGACAAACATCAGATGACAAAAACGACTATAGTACGACAAAATAAAATGCGCAACCAATTTTTCAAAGGCCTCGCGGCCATCACCACCATGCTGGCAATGGCCACACTGCCCGCCAGCGCATTCTCGCTTTCGCAGTTCACCTACAATTCCAAGCTCTCGACTGGCAAGTGGGTAAAAATAACGATTCCGGAAGACGGTATCTATCAGATCACCGCCGAGCAGCTAGCCGAGATGGGATTCAGCGACCTAAACAGTGTGCAGATATATGGCCAGGGTGGGCATGAGCGCGACGAGGACGAAGTGCTCAAGGCCACCATCGCCGACGACCTGGTCGCGGTGCCAATGATGGTGTCGCATGGCAAAGTGATCTTTTATGCCGAGGGCACCGTGGGCAAGGTGTTGAACATCTCCAAGGATGGCAACCCCTACTATGACCGCACACGCAACGCCTTCTCCAATGCCGGCTATTACTTTATCACCGAGTCTTCAGACCAGAAGCTTGTGAACCAGCAAAGCACAATCGGCAGCAGCACCAAGGAGGTGAACAGCAGCTACGCGATGTTCCTGCACGAGGCAGAACTGTTCTCACCGGGTCTGACCGGCCGACACCTCAAGGGCGAGCTGATGTATCCTGACCGTGCCAGCATCGACTTTGTGCTGCCACAGCGCAGCGACCGCAGGGTCACGGTGTTGGCATCGTCGGTGTGCCTGAACAAGGGACACCTGTGCTACTTCAGCAGCACAATCGACTGCGGGGACGAGAGCATAAGCGTGCCGTTCAACACCGAAGAATGCTACTTCTCTCCTGCTGGCACCAAAGAAGTGCAGCGGCACTTCACATCGCAGAAGTGCGCATCAAGGATTGTGACGCTGTCCAGCGACAGCGTGTCGCGTGGACAGATCAACTGCGGCATCAACAATATCTCGGGTGCCACCATCTCGTGGGCGGCACTTGACTATCTGACCATCACCTACAAGCGCAAAAACACCTATGCCCAGGGGGCCAGCAGCTTCACGATGGGATTTACGCAGCTTGACGGCGAGACGTTTGTCGCGATGCCCGGCACCGACAGTGCAACAGTGGTGTGGAATGTGACCGACGCGCACAACGTGACCCAGATGCAACTGGAGACTATTGAGGGCGACATCATCGAGCCGATGCACATGGGATTCACCCCTGAGGCCACCACCGAGCCTGCCGAGTTCATCGCCTTCAACCCCTCTCTTGAGCTGAAGCAGATAGGCGGCTACAAGGCCATCGACAATCAGAACTTGCATGGCCTGTCGACACCCAATATGCTGATTGTGACCAACGAATACTTCAAGCCTGAGGCCGAGCGGCTGGCGCAGATCCACCGCGACAACGACGGCATCACGGTGCACGTCGTCGACCAGGAGCAGGTGTTCAACGAGTTCTCGAGTGGCACGCCCGACCCAATGGCTATCCGCCTGCTGTGCAAGATGTTCTATGACCGTGGCAACAAGCAAGTGCTGAAAAACCTGCTGATGTTCGGCCCGGCCACCTACGACTTCCGCGGCATCACCACCCACAAGCCCAACTGCGTCATCGTCTATGCCGACCAGCATGGCGACACCGATGCCGAGAGCTACAGTACGGATGATTTCTTCGGTGTGCTGGAGGACAACTCGGGCCACAACATGAAGACCGAGAAACTGTGCATCGGTGTCGGTCGCATGACGCCGATAGACCTGGCACAAGCTCGCCAGGATGTCGACAAGGTGGCACACTATGTGCTCAACCCCGACTACGGTGTGTGGCGCAACCACTACACGCTGTGGGCCGACATGGGCGTCGCTGCAAACAACGACCTTGACCTGCACATCCTGCAGGCCGAGGGCATCGACAACAAGATTCAAGACTATCTGGGCATCCCTATGGTTGCTGACAAAGCCTATATCGACGAGTTCCCCTCGCCTAGCGAGGCGCGTCGCCATGTGATTGACCAGCTCAATCGCGGACAATACTATGCCAACTATGTCGGCCACGCCAATCCCAAGTCGTTCACCTCCTACCGCATGTGGACACTGGTGGATGTGCGCAGCCAGAACTACAGCCAGCTGCCCATCTTCATGACAGCCTGCTGCGACGTGGCTCGCTTTGACGGTGTCGACCAGGGCATCGCCGAGCTGATGCTGCACCAGCCCGATGGCGGAGCCATCGCCCTGGTGACATCGACCCGCGAAGCCGAGGCTGCCGGAAACGACAGGATGAACCAGTCGTTCACCGAGGCGCTGTTGAGCTACAACTACACCGGGCAGATGCAGACCCTTGGTGAGGCCTACAAGGCAGCTAAGCTGTCTAGCCGCATGAATCTGGATGATGCGAAAAACAACAAGATGTCATTCATCCTGCTGGGCGACCCGGCCATCAAGGTGGAGTATCCGCGTCCGCTGTTCAACATCACCCGCATCAACGGTGTCAACGTTGACTCGAGCAGTGTCACCCTGTCGCCGTTGCAGACTGTCACTGTCGAGGCCGATGTGCTCTGTGCCGGGTCGACCAGTGTCGACGACACGTTCACCGGCGATGCCACCCTGTCGATCTATGACACTCGACGCCTGTTGCGGCACACCAGCCATAGCGGGTATAAGCTGGAAGGCGATGTCTACTATCCGCGCGACCTGCTCACCGAGGTGCAGGGCCGGGTGGAAGGCGGACACTTCACAGGCACGGCGGTCATGCCACGATATATCAAGGCTCAGCCCGGCGAGGACCTGGCCATCAGCGTCTATGCCCACAAGACAGGCACTTCGGAGATGGTCAACGGCATCTGCACCAACATCACTGCCGCCACCTACGATGAGCAGCAGGCAGTGCAGGACGACGGCTCGCCAGTGATCGAGGCGATGTATCTCAACGAGCAGGCAAGCTTTGAGCAAGGCATGCCTGTCGGACCGAGTTCGACACTGCATGTGACTGCCACCGACGACGTGGCCTTCAACAACCAGAGCATGGGCGTGGGCAGCTCGGCCAAGCTCACACTGGATGGCTCCACCCACTACACACAAATCAACAATTTCGTCAACATAGGCAATGGCGGCAAGTCGCTGCAACTGCACTTCCCCATCGCCGAGCTGAGCGCCGGACAGCACTCGCTGACGATAACCGTGCAGGATATCGTCGGCAACATTGCCGAGCGCACCATCACCTTTATGGTGGCTGGCGAGACCAAAATGTCGCTTAAGACGGGCGACCTGGTGGCCATCGACGAGGCAGTCATCGACCTGGACGACAACGCCACAACGGCCACACCAGCCATGACGCTGAAGGTGGTCAACGCCCGTGGCGACCTGGTGTGGAGCACAACCACATCAACGCTGCCCTACACCTGGAACCTGACCGACACCCAGGGACAGCGAGTGGCTCCAGGCTTGTACAAACTATTCGGGCAATTTAATGACGGTGCCAGCTATGGCGGCACCAACATCATGCCCATCATTGTGATGGCCCCGGTGGCCCGCAGTGACCAGTGAGTGACCTTCAAACCGCCACAAATCAACATTTCGACTGAATCAGGTTGTATCAACCATAAAACACAATGAAGAAGACAATCATTCAATCAGCAGTGTGCGCCGCGCTGGCAGCAAGCAGTGTCATGAGCGCGGTGGCCCTTGACAGTAACCACTTTACGACGTCCTCAAAGCTGGCACAAGGACATTGGGTCAAGATTGCCGTTACCCAGACGGGTATGTACGAGCTTGACCGTGAGCAACTTGCCGAGATGGGTTTCAGCGATCCCTCGGCCGTCAGAGTCTATGGCTACGGCGGCAAGATGTTGAGCGAGGTGCTGACCAATGACCTGCCCGACGACTTGCAGCAAGTGCCCGCCCTGCGACAGGACGACAAAGTGTGTTTTTATGGTGTTGGCAACGTGGCCATGTCGCTGATGGACAGTGGCGCAAATCCCATTTTTAGCCGCGAGCGCAACACCTACAGCCTGCAGGGCTACTACTTCCTGACCGACGACAACAGCGAGCCGGCACTGGCTGCCGCTGTCAAGCCATTCAACGAGGCCTCCAACCGCCTTGTTACCCGCAGCTATGACTACCTGCTGCACGAGAACGAGCTGCGCTCACTGTCATTCACCGGCAGCGAGCTGCTGGGCGAGGACATCACACAAGGCACACGCACCTTTGACTTCAGTCTGACAAATGCATGCTCAGACACCGTCTATCTGACCTCACGCATCGCATCCAAGATTGTGCGCATCTCGGCCAACGATGCCACCAGTCTCATCCAGGGACAATTTCACTGCTATCTGACCAACGACGGCAGCACCAGCGAGGTACCCTACAACGAGACATCGGGACGCATCAAGGGCTGCACCAAGCTCTACTCATTCTATGAGTCGGGACAGGGCACCGAGATTGCCCGCATCAACCCGGCCAACCCCACCGGAAAACTGCGCTATGAGGTGGTCGAAACCACCGGCAAGGGGGTGATGCAGGTGTCGCTGCTCGACTACTTCATCATGACATACGCCCACCACAACACCCTGGCCGGACAGCCCACAGCACAGTGCCTGATGGGTTACACCACCACCGACACCACCAATGTGATGCGCGTGGAGGGGGCACGACTTGTGTGGGATGTGACCAACCCCAACCAGCCCACCAGCATGCAAGTGGCGAGCGACGGCGATGACGCCATCCGGTTCACCCCCGGCATGAACGACATGCCGCGGCAATATGTGGCCTTTGACCCCGATGGCACCCTGCTCAAGATCGACTCTTATCAGCAGGTTGACAACCAGAACCTGCATGCCCTGGCCGTGCCCGACATGCTCATCATCACCACCAAAACCCTGTTTGAGCAGGCCGAACGCGTCGCACAGCTGCACCGCCTGCACGACGGCATGGATGTCATCGTGGTGGACCACGAGCAGGTGTACAACGAGTTCTCGAGCGGCACGCCCAGCGCCATGGCCTACCGCCTGCTGTGCAAGATGTTCTATGACCGCGACAATAGCAAGTTCAAAAACCTGCTGCTGATGGGACACTCCAGCTTTGACAACCGCGGCATCGTCACCGGCAAGAAAGACCGCCTGATGTGCTACGAGACCCCCTTGAGCAACTATGATGACAACAGCCATGTGATTGAAGACTTCTTCGGCTACCTCAACGACAACTCAGGACTGGTCATCTCGTCCGACTCGTTGCAGATTGGCATCGGACGCATCCCGGCGTCCAGTCTGGCCGAGGCCAAAAGTGATGTCGACAAGCTCTATGAATATGTGCTGTCGTCAGACTATGGCGTGTGGCGCAACAACTATTGCCTGTGGTCGGAGAAGAGCACAGCCTCGGAGGAGAACCTGCATGAGCGGCAAACCGCGGGCATTGGTTATATCATGGAGAACGACCTGAACGTCAAGATGATGCCCGACATGGCATTTGTCGGCATGTTCCCGGGCGATGTGTCCGAGACATTCAAGGATGCCGACAAGCGAGCCTCGACCGAGGGTCGCAAGCACATCCAGGAAATGCTTAACGAGGGGCAGTATTTTGCGACATACGTGGGACATGCCGGGCCCAACTCGTTCACTCACACAGGCCTATGGCGCTCGATAGATGTCACCAACAACACCTATGCGCACTGGCCCATCATGACCACAGCCTGCTGCGACGTGGCCCGTTTCGACAGCGACCACCAGGGCATCGCCGAGCTCATGTTCCACAAGCGCAACGGCGGCGCCATCGCGCTGTTCACCACCGCACGCCAGGTCTATGCCAACAGCAACGATTTTCTGAACCGCGCATTCACCACAGCCATGTTCAGCTATGACGCCAACAAGACCATGCCCACACTGGGTGAGGTCTACCGCAAGGCAAAGCTCGCCTATGGCCGCGTGAGCAACTCCAACAAGCTCAACTTCCTGCTGCTGGGCGACCCGGCCATCAAGGTCAACTATCCCAAGCCACTATTCAAGGTCACCAAACTCAACACCACCACGCTGACAGCGAGCAACAATGTCATTGTCAGACCGCTGCAGCAGCTCACCATCGAGGCACAGGTGATGCGCGAGGATGACCCGACGGCGGTCAACACCGCTTTCAACGGCGATGCCACCGTCTCAATCTATGACATCAAGCGCACATTCATGACCCTGACTGGCACTGGCAGCTATGAGGGCGAGACGCACACGGTCAATTATCCGCAAGAGCTCATCACACGCATCACCGGACGTGTCGTGAACGGCATCTTCACCGCCACTGTCGTCATTCCGCGCTACGAGCGGGCTAAGGGCGGCAACTGCACCGTCAGTGTCTATGCCCACAATGATGGCACCGACCAGATGGTGAATGGCTTGACCAACCAGCTGATCATCTCGACATACACCGGCGCCAACACCGTGCAGGACAGCCAGGCTCCAGTCATCGAGCAAATGTTTCTCAACGACAAGGACGACTTTGCCGCCAGCGGACAGGTGGGCAATGAGTCGATGCTCTATATCCGTGCCACCGACGACATGGGATTCAACATCCAGCAACAGCCATTGGGACAGGGCATGACCCTGCGGCTGGACAATGGCAAGAACAGCTACAATCTGCTTAAAAACCTGGCCACCGTGTCAGACGAGGGACGCACGCTGGACATTGCAATGCCCCTGACAGGCCTCACCGCCGGACGCCACACGCTGGACTTCAGCGTGGCCGACGTGTGCGGCAACCGCACGAGCCACAGCATCACATTTGTCGTGACCGCCAACAACGACATCACCCTGACCACCAGCGAGCAGTCGAGTTATGAGAGGGCCGAGATTGACATGATGGCCTTTGCGCTCAACGAGGCGCCGACGGTCAATGTCAAGGTCACCAATATCAAAGGCGAACTGGTGTGGACACAAAGCACAAGCTCATTTCCGTGCACATGGGATTTGACTGACTTTAACGGCCAGCGCGTCAAACCTGGCCTGTACAAGATTCACGGCAATTATGAGAACCAAGAAGGCTATGGCGGCTCAAATATCGTCAACTTTGTCGTGCTCAATCCCCTGACACGATGAGCCACACTCACCGCACAAGCCTCACTACTCTTAATAACAAGTAATTATCAGTTATGAGAAAAACAATCTATATTGGTTGGCTAGCTGCCATGGCCATGATGATGGCACCGATGGCAGTCACCGCCCTACCCTTGTCGCACTTTGCCAGTCAGTCAAAACTGGCGCATGGAAAGTGGGTCAAAATTACAGTCACCGAGAGTGGCATGCATCAAATCACAGCCGAACAGCTGCGACAGATGGGATTTAACGACCCTAACAAGATACAAGTCTACGGCAAAGGCGGAAAAATGATGGACCAAGTGCTCACCGTTGACCTGCCCGATGACCTGCAGCAGATTCCGGTGTTGCGCCGCAGCGACAAGATTTGTTTCTATGCCACCGGGGCAGCGTCGCTCTCGCTGATCAATCAGAGCAACAGACAAGTGTTCGTGCGATCGCGCAACACCTACACCACCAAGGCCTACTATTTCATTACCGAAGCAACAAAGGACCTGCTGTCGCCGGCCACCTCGGCCTATCATGCCCCGGCATCGCCCACAATTGTCACCACCAGCATTAACGGCCTGCTGCACGAGCAGGAGAAGATGTCGGTGGCGCTGACCGGAAGCGAGCTGCTGGGAGAGGACCTGCTCAAGGCTAACCAGCACCTCGACTTCCAACTCATCAACCCCAGCGACAAGCAGTTGGGTATCACGAGCCGCATAGCAGCCAGAGTGGCACGACGCATCTCGACCAGCGGAGTCAACATCAGCGGAAACTTCTGGTGCAAGCTCACCACTGGCCAACACACTGTGGATGTCCCCTACAGCACATCGGCAACAAACATCAATGGCTGCGTGAGCGAGTATTCCTACTATCAGCTCAACAGCACTTCAAACCAGAGCACAGCGTGGGTTGAATTGCCCGACACATGCCACGCAGGGTCGCTGCACTATGGCATGACACTCAAGCCCAACGACACCGATGCCGTGCTGCAACTCAACCGGCTGGACTACTTTGTCATCACCTATAACCACTACAACACCCTCGACGGACAGCCCTACTCACAATGTCCGATGGGACTGGCAGCCAGCACCGACACAGATGTTGTGCGCATTCAGGGCAATGGGCTGGTCGTGTGGAATATCACCACCCCCAACACCCCCATCGAGATGAAGACCTCGGCGGCGGCAGGCTGCGTGCAGTTCACTCCCGGCGAACACAACACGCCACAACAATATGTGGCCTTCGCGCCGTCGGGCACATTGCGTGAGATCGACGGGTTTGAACCCATCGAAAACCAGAACCTGCATGCGCTGCCGGTGCCCGACATGCTCATCATCACCAACAAGGTGTTCATCAGCCAAGCCGAACGCGTGGCCCAACTGCACCGACAGGTCGACGGCATGGACGTGCTGGTGCTGGACCAGGAACAGGTGTTCAACGAGTTCTCGTCGGGCACACCCGATGCCATGGCCATCCGCCTGCTGTGCAAGATGTTCTATGACCGAAACTCCACCAAGTTCCGCTATCTGTTGCTGTTTGGCAACATGAGCTTTGACAACCGTGGCATCGCCTCGGGCAAGCAGAACCGCGTCATCAGCTATGTCTCCAGTGTGAGCAACAACGAGGACAACAGCTATATCAACAACGACTTCTATGGCTATCTGCTGGACGGATCGGGACAACGCATCACGTCCGACCGACTGTGTCTGGGCATCGGCCACATGCCCGTGGCCAATGCCATCGAGGCCGAGCTGGCTGTCGACAAGCTGCAGGAGTATGTCTATGGAGACAACTATGGCTCATGGCGCAACAACTACAGCCTGTGGGCAGAAAACAGCACATTCAAGAGCGAGGGTGAGGTCAGCATCTGGGAAACCAGGTCTACCATCGACTCGCAAGGCAACGACTCGACCTACCGCGTCAAGGTCGACTCAATCTTCCAGCTGCATGAGTCGCATGCCGCCGGCATCGGCTATATCATCGACCACGATGCCAAAACCCAGATGGTGCGAGACCTGGCGTTTGTACGCATGTTCCCGCAGAGCCTGGAGGAGTCGTTCAAGCCGATTGAAAAGCGCGTCTCGACCGAGGGAAAGCGGCACATCAAGGAGATGTTCAACGAGGGGCAATACTTTGCCACATACGTCGGGCACGCAGGCGCAACGGGCATGTCGGCCACCGGACTGTGGACATCAAACGATGTGATCAACACCCCCTATCCGCACTGGCCCATCATGACCACCGCCTGCTGCGACGTGGCGCGCTTCGACGGTGACAGCCGCGGTGTGTGCGAGCTGATGTTCCACAAGCGCGACGGCGGCGCGATTGCGCTGTTCACCACCACGCGACAAGTGCTGGCCACGATGAACGATGACCTGAACCGCACCTTCACCTCGGCCATGTTCAGCTACCACACGACCGGAAAGATGCCCTATCTGGGCGACTGCTACCGCACTGCTAAGAACTACTACAGCAACTCAAACACCAACAAGTTTCACTGGGTGCTGCTGGGCGATCCGGCATTGCGCGTCAACTACCCCAAGCCGCTGTTCAACATCACGGCCATCAACGACAAGCCTGTGGACTCGGGACAGAACATCACGGCCGCACCACTGCAGCGCATCACCATCGATGCACAGGTCATGACCGAGGGCACCGGCACACTGAACAAAGCCTTCAACGGCGATGCCACTGTCACCATCTATGGTGCCGAGCGAGTCGCCATGGACTATGTCAAAGGCACTGGGGCACACTCGCACGACACCATGACGGTGGCCTATCCGCGCGAGAAACTGGTGCAGGTCAGCGGCCGCGTCGTGGCAGGCAAGTTCCACGGCAGCGTGGTGATGCCACGCTATGCACGCACCAGCAGCAATCCCATGCTCGTGTCAATCTATGCGCACCAGGACGGCACCGACCAGATGGTCAACGGACTCTATGACCAGCTCAAGCAGGCCACCTACAACACTTCGCTGGCCGTCGACGACAAGGTGAGTCCCGTCATCGAGGCCATGTATCTCAACAATGAGCAGCAATTTGCAGCCAATGCCACCGTCGGCACCGAAGCCACCCTCTATATCCGCGCCACCGACAACACGTCGTTCAACACCCAGCGCGTGTCGCTGGGAAGCAACATGCGGGTGACGCTGGACGGCGGCATGATGTCCTACTATCTGACCAAAGACCTTGCCACAGTCACCGACGAGGGACGAGCACTGGCCATCACCATGCCCCTGCATGGCTTGTTGCCCGGACAGCACACGCTGCAGTTCACCGTCAGCGATGTGTGCGGCAACACCACCACACAAGCCATCACATTTGTCGTCAGCAGCCAGAAAGACCTCAAGCTCATCGCTTCTGACGTTGCCAGCGCCGAGACCCTGCAGATCGACCTGGGCCATTTTGACCTGCTCAATCAGCCACTGGTCACCCTGCATGTCACCGACATCAATGGCAATCTGGTGTGGAGCAAACAGACCGCCACATTCCCGTGCACCTGGGACCTGAAAGACAACCAGGGCAGGCGCGTGGCTAACGGCGTCTATCGCATCTACGGAAACTACTCGAACGACGAGGGGACGGGAGGATCTAACCTCATCCACTTCGTTGCCCTGCCGGCAGTCAAGCACAACTGACAATGCACATCGCGCCGGTTGTGGGCAGACTGCTCGTCAGCGCTCAACCTCTGCTGCGATCACCGAAGTCTAGAATGAAAGCAAATCGTTCGGCCTGAATCGATTCAGGCCGAACGATTTGTTTCTATCGTCGCGGCAGCACTACTTGCTTTGCGGCGAGCGCAGACGGCCACCGGCCTCGGCGGCGATGCGGCGGGCAGTCTTGTCGGGAATGCCGGGTTTCTCCAAGATGGGCTTGAAACCGGTCTTGGTGCGCTTGAAGCGACCGTTCTCCTCGGCCCGCACCACCATGTCGTTATACTTGACGATGAGGTACTCGGCCAGGCGGTTCCAGCGCGCCACCATCTCGTCGCCCTTCTGGCAACCATAGTCGGTGAGGTAGCGCACGGCAGCCTGCTCGTCGGTCTTGAGCAGTTCGATGGCCCGCGCCTCGACATGTGGCTGCTGGTCGCGGTAGCTCTGGTCGAGCGAGTCGCGCACAGCCTTGAGGCTGGGCATCATCAGACTGTAGCGCGGATACACCATGTTGGCCACCCAGTTGCACACCCAGTAGGCGTTGTCGCGGCTGAAGGTCACACAGTCGGCCCCGGGCGTGTTGTAGCAATTGGGCTGGCGCGTGCTGCAGCAATAGATGGGCGTATAGGCACTGGTGTGGCCGTCATCGTTGGCCCACCACATCAGTCCGCCCACCTGGCGTGGCAGCCACGAGCGCATCTGCGCAATCCACGAGAACGCGCTCTGTTGGGTGGCGATGGGGCGCTCGTTGAAGTGCTCCACCCCATCCACCTTATAGTATAATGGCGTGGGCCGGTAAGGCGAGTCGTAGAGACCGGCACCCGGGTCGTTGGTCATGTCGAGCGGCGTGCCGTCGTAGTGGTCGCGCAGGCACTCCTGCACATCGGCCACACTGAGCTTGCGGTTGGGCACAATCCACAGGGGCATCGGCTCGGTGGTGAGATCCTCACCCAGAATGAATGGCAGATACCGCTCGCCAAATCCCTCACTATATCGGCGATAGATGCTCCACACGCGGGCCTCGCAGATGCGGCGGGCACGGAAGTTGTCCTCGGCGTATGCGTCATAGAAGCTGAAGTCCTTGTCCTTGCCGCTGAACCACCCCCGGCTGCGTGCAAAGGTAATGCAGTTCTTGGAGAACATGACGTTCTTCTTGTCTTTCTGGTCGAAGGTGCGGATGCGGCTCTGGTTGGCATGAGCGCAGATGGCATCGTCGGGCACCCGCAGGGCCACCCAGGCCACCGCCTTGCTGCCGGCACCGCAGCCCACCATCTCCATGATCCACGCCTCGTTGGGGTCGCAGATGCTGAACACCTCGCCCGTGCTGCAGTAGCCATAGGTCTCGGCCAGCGTGGTCATCACCTGGATGGCCTCACGGGCGGTCTTGGCGCGTTGCAGGGCCAGGTCCATGAGCGAGCCATAGTCGATGAGTCCCGTCGAATCCCTCAATTCCTTGCGGCCGCCATAGGTGGTTTCGCCGATGGTCACCTGCCACTCGTTGATGTTGCCGATCACGCTATAGGTCACCGGTGCCTCGGGTATCTCGCCGTGATACTCCTTGCTGTCGCGGTCGATGATGCGGCGCATCTCGCCCGGGGCATGCGTGCCAGCCGGCAGATAAGTCAAGTTGCGGAACGTGCCGAACGAGTCGGCGTTATAGGTGCACATCACCGAGCCGTCGGCGCTGGCTTTCTTGCCCACCATCAGGCTGGTGCATGCCATGGCAGCCGTGGTCGTCATCACAACCGCTGCCATAAGCGATACGAATCTGTTTGACATACTTGGTTATGTAGTTTTAGTTTCTACCCACAAAGGTACAAATAAGCGAGCGAAAAGCCAAATTTTGGAGCGCGAATGCAAAGAAAAGCTTGCTTTTCATTTGCTGAGTCACGACAAAATTGGACCCAACTCAACTTTATTGGAGATTTTAACCGAACTTTAACGGCATCTAATTGCAATTTGGCTGACTTGTAGTCGGTTCGTTTTTCTGGATTTTTCCGTGGGCACTACAGATTTTGCAACATTAGGGACGGTTCTTTTTGATGCATTTTTTCAATTATGCAACATTAGGGACGGTTCTTTTTGATGCATTTTTCTCAAGTTTCGCAAGTTTGGCTATGCGCTTACAGATTTCACCCGTTTTGGGGCATAGCCAATGCTGATATGCTGGCTGACACACTCCCCCTACCCCCCTCTAACTTAGGGAACTGCCGACTGCAGAATCGGTGAACAGAGTTACACTACTTTAAAGGTCTGGTACAATTTTCCGCAACATTCCCCAAGAAAAGTGTGAGTTTTCTCCAACATTCCCCAAGAAAAGTGTGGTTTTCCTCCAGCATTCCCCAAGAAAAGTGTGAGTTTTCTCCAGCATTCCCCAAGAAAAGTGTGGTTTTCCTCCAGCATTCCCCAAGAGATATACTGCGACATGCGATGAGGGAACCGGAGGTCGCCGTCTAGAGCAGCTCGTAGCGGATGCCGGCAACCTGGCCGCAGACGTAGGCCGACGGCGCGCGCCCCGGCTGGCACAAGTTGTCAAGGTAGAGCGGCTCGCCATCGATGAGCAGGCCGCACTCAAAGGTGTCACCCGGCTGCAACCGCGTGGCCTGCGACTGCTCGACCTCAAACCGCAGCCCGCCCAGATAGCGCACCACGCACACACGGTCGGGTGCCCATGCCAGCCGCAGGCGGTCGCCCACAATCAGGTCGGCTTGCACATTGACACGGTCGGTGAGGATGCGGTCGCTCGGTGCGCGCCCTTCGGGCCGCTGCACCTTGAAGTCCTCCCAGCTGCCGTAGCCCACAAAGCGCGCCAGCGCGGTCAACGTATAGTCGGTGGGATTGAAGCGATTAGACACATAGCCCCAAATCCGCTTGAGAGTCGACGTGCTGATTGAGGCATTGACCCGATCAGACAATTTACGGCTCAAGTCCTCAAAGTCGCGAGGGGTCGACATCTTGTGCCCCACCGAGCGCTCTACCGCCTCAAGCAGGCGTTTCAGTTCATCATCCATAGTCACTCATATCAAACACTGCCTGAAAGCAGCGACGCGGCACGCCACGTATACATCAGGCACAATAATTTTCAATACTCAACTCCAAGCTTCCGAAACATCGGCACGAGCCAGGCATTCTGATAATGGTCCTCAAGCTGCTTGTGGATGCTAGACATTTCCTGCCCGTCAAATCCCTGCAGTCCGGCCATAAACTGCTCTATGGCTCGACGCCCGGAAAGCATCTCTTCATTGTACGACGGCCTCACTTTGCTGGGACGCGACAGGGTGTCGAGGTGCTCCATCAAGTGTGTGGCACGCATGGCCTGGTCGATGGCACGTTTGCCCCGTTCGACGGTGGCAGCCACCTGGTGCTGACGCTGCGCCACCCGGTCCTGCTCTTGTCGCAACGCTTGATTGACCGACTTGACTTGTTCGACCGTGGCCTTCTGTTGCACCACTTGCGAGTCCATCTGTGCTATCACCTGCTGCAACGAGTCGGTGTTGGCAGTGATCGGCCTCACAACGACCGACTCCGGCTTCCTGACGGTCAGAGCCGTGATGCCCACCGCCACACCAGCCACTGCAGCCAGCACCGCAATGCGACCCAGCCAACGCTTTAGCCGCGACAACTTGTTGATGCTCTGCTGCAACTGCTCAATGCTCTGCACACGCTGCTCGATGGGCCGCAGGCAACGACCGGCCAACATATTAATGCCCGGCCCCAGACGCAACTGCCGCATGATGATGCCCAGGCTGTAGATGTCGTTGCGCACGTCGGCATAGTTGCTCGAGAGTTGCTCTGGGCTGGTGTAGCCCAGGGTACCGGCAGGCTGCTTGAGCGTGGCATGCGCATCGGTGTCGGCCAGCCCGAAGTCTATGACCTTGACCCATCCACCGTTGTCAGATATCATGATGTTCTGCGGCTTGAGGTCGCGATGCGCCACACCACGGCTGTGGATGTGCGCCACGCCGTCGAGCAACTGTTCGAGCACGCGCCGACGCTCGTTGCGGCTCGGACTCAAGTCGAGCCACCAGTCCAGCGTGTGCCCCTCAATCCACTCCATGACGATGCATAGCCCCAGCGGCTCAACCTCACTCATGCCGATGCCTTGCACCACATTGGGGTGATTCATCAGCATCATGATGTTGAACTCCTTGAGCAGCATCTGGCGGTACATTTGCTGGCCGGCCACCTCGGGGCGCAACGCCTTGAGCAGGTGCCACCGCCCATAGCTGATGCCGCGTGCAATGACCGTCACGTCGGTCTGGGCCAGCACCTCGACCTGCGTGAACTGCCCCGTCACCTGCGCCACCGGCTCCACCTCCAGGTAGCCCGAGTCGCCTTGCTTATGTGTTCCCTGTTGCATTTCGGCGACAAAGTTAATGCTTTTTTTGGCTTCTGACAAAGAACCACTAATACTTATGTCCATGCCCCAAAAATGAAAATTTCTATTCTGTTGACAAATGAACCAAAATAAACCGCATATAGTTGTGCCAAAAACCGTAACTTTGCAGCGTCTTTTTATTTGAAGACCTGAGAGAACTCGCCTACATCTGCCTGCATCGTGCGGGCAGAGGGGAGAGGGTCGGTGTCCGGCAAGTTGGCCACGACGGGCCACAGCCGGCACCGATTTTTTTATACTCCCCTCCCCTTTCGCAAAGGGGAGGGGGTTGGGGGTGGGGTTTGTCCCGTCACATTCACGCTATTCGCGGCTTAAAAAAGACAGAAGAACATAAGGACAAAAGACTTCGCGGGGATTTCGCGGTTAAAAAAGACATAAGAACAGAAGAACAAAAGACTTCACGAGGTATTCGCGGTTAAAAAAGACAGAAGAACATAAGGACAAAAGGCTTCGCGGGATTTCGCGGTTAAAAAGACAGAAGAACATAAGACTTCGCGAGGTATTCGCGGTTAAAAAAGGATACAATAACACACGGCATCTTGCTCGAAAATAAACCAAAATAAACCACTCCGCTGTGCCGGAATGGTTGTAACTTTGCGGCGCCATCATTTGCATGCAAGTGGCTTCCGCAACATGAATTCCATGCCCACTTATGCGACAAGAACCTATTTTAAAGGCTAACCTGCCCTCATAAAGTGGCACCAGTTCTAAAAAAAATGCGAATTGATGACCGAAGTTTGAAAAACATTTCTTAACTTTGCAACCGATTAGGTCTATAAGGCCTGGTCACGACATTTTGGCAACACCGAAGCGTTATGCTCATTCTTGTTATTTGAGAACCTGAGAAATTCTACAAGACTACAAGAGGATGGCACAACGACTTCCGCGCTATCGGCGTGGACTGTATCGTTATTCCCCCTTTGCGTAGTCGGGTTTTCTCAGGACCTTCAAATAACAAAGCGTGGCATACGGCAGCCCACGCTTCGTTTGTTATATCCCCACATTGGGCTGCGAGTGGGCGAAGATGAAAATGTCTTATAATGAAAGAAGACACAAGAAAAAAGGCAATAGAATGGTGTTCTCATGTCGGAATATCCACAGATGGGAAGAACGATTTTGTTCTTCGCAATGGGTCTGACACTAATGACTTTTATGCATTCATAAAACATGCCACAGTTGTTGGTGATCAATTATCATGTGACGACTTCGAGGAAATATTTTCTAATAATATCCCATTCCAACAACTAAACGGCAGTCAACAGAAAGCCTTTATAACCTATGTGTATGGTCGATATAGAGACATAACAACTTATCTAGATTATGAATCTAACATCCTAAACGGGTTATCGCCAGCATCCTATAACACTGAGACAGAATTGGTTGGGCTATTATCATTGGTCAAGACCTCTTTTGATAGCAATATTAAATTCACACTAAAAGACTTTGATCAAATATACTCTATCTGCTATATAGAGAAAAGACTCAGTGAACCAGAGAAAACAAACTTCATCACACGACAGTTTGTTCGTTACCAAAACATATTAGACTATCTTAAAACAACTGAACAACAATAATAAGACTCACTATGGCACTAATTGATGTTGTAAAATGGGAGGCCAATACAAGAGAATTGGTTCACAAATTCCCATCAAATGATTTGCGACTGGGTACACAACTGGTCGTGTACACCGGCCAAACAGCATATTTTGTCAAAGGCGGCAAAGTGTTTGACACGTTCGAGGCTGGTACTTATACTATCAAGACAGAGAACATTCCCTTGCTGAACAAGCTTATTAACCTGCCTTTCGGAGGAAATTCGCCTTTTCAGGCAGAGGTGTGGTTCATTAACCATCTGGCGGTTCTTGACTCAAAATGGGGCACGCCTAACCCCATTCAGCTTGAAGACCCAAAATACGAGATTATCGTCCCTGTCCGTGCTTTTGGGCAATATGGAATAAGGGTTAGCGACCCAAAAATACTTCTCGAGAACCTTGCCGGTAACATGTCTTCATTTACCGTCGCCAAGATTGAATCTTACTTCAAGGGCATCATGATGTCGAGGTTCAACAACCTCCTTGCAGACAAGATGACAAAAGATGGTATTTCGATTCTCAATCTCAACTCTCATCTGAACGACTTGTCAGAGTATATGTCCCAAATGCTCCAGCCCGAATTCAACAAATATGGCATGGGGCTAGAGAATTTCTATATCATGTCTATCAATGTCCCTGAGGATGATGCAAGTTATGTTAAACTCAAAGAGGCCAAAGAACAAATGGCAAAATTGAAGATCATGGGTCAAGATTTGTATCAGACCGACCGAAGTTTTAATGTGATGGAGCGTGCCGCATCAAACGAAGGGGCTGTTGGAGGAGCGATTGGTGTCAGTATGGGCATGAATGCAGGCCTTGGCATGGGTGGACAAATGAGTGGACTCGTAGGACAGAACCTAAACACTCAGATGCCACCGGCTTTACCCCAGGCAGCAAACTACTATGTAGCAATCAATGGACAACAACAAGGTCCATTCGATTTTAATACAGTCTGCGCATACATCACTCAACTGCAAATCCAACAAGACACTTTAATCTGGAAGGCGGGGCTGCCCAACTGGGTTGCTATCTCTACTCTGCCAGAATTCGTGGATAAATTCAGTATCGTTCCGCCACCACTGCCTCCTTTGTCGTGATTTCATGAACCAAATCAAATAAGTATGAAAAATTTGACAGTTATTATTGCAGTTATTCTACTGGTTGTGAACTTTCTGCTAGGACTGATGCTCTCTAGCTATGGTTCTTTCAACGTCTGGATGAATACTGCCGTTATCGCATTCAATGCGATTCTTATCTGGCTTTTGGGTCAGATAAGACTTAAAGATGGTTTTCGCTACGCTTTAGCGGTTTTATTCCCCATCTTTGGTGTGATTGAGTTCTTTTGCATTGCTTTCAGCAAGCCGCAACTTGAAGACAATGGTGCTGCCATCTTTGTGCTGATTATGTGGGTGTTACAAGTGGTTTTACTTCTTTGTGCTAATTATGTATCAAAAACAATTGAATGAATCATGGCTGAACAGTATTTAAGATGCCCCAATTGCGGGGCAAACGCGACCAACCACCAGAACTGCGAGTTTTGCGGCAGCCTGCTGGTACGATTTGTGGAGAAAGGTATTGACCTTTCAAAAACGACATATTTGTCGAATGCGCAAGTTTATCCGGGGTTGATTGATCACCTTCGATACAACCTTCAACTGCAAAGACAGAACCCTGGTGCGGTAGTCTATTCTGGTATAGGGGGAGAATTAAAAGGAGGGCTAGACCTATTTATTGGCAATTCTAGTCCTGCAACAGATAGCATTCCTGTTAGTGATACACCTCACCTCTATGTGGCTATTTATTTTAATAGGAATTCTCAACTTAACGAGGATGCCAAACAATATTGGACAAAAAAACTAGAGACGTTCAAAAGTTTAGACTGCTATCCATTATTCACCTTTAAAGAGACAACTGTCGGCGATGCTGACGGGAGCGCTGAATGGATTGACTATTGGTATACTATAGATTATGGGCAAGATGTGGAAGGTGCTGCTCGACTAACGTCTGAACTACTTCAAAAAGTATATTCTATACCTCTTTCTGAAGGACTTGTTATGCAAATTGAGGGACCTGACGATCAAAATCCATCAACTCAATCAAATAATAATGATAGTGGGTGCTTGGGGGTCTTTGCAATAGGAGTAGCCAGTGCAACACTATCCATATTAAGTCAATTGTTATAACTGATTTGACTATGGCTGAACAGTATTTAAGATGCCCCAACTGCGGGGCGAACGCGACCAACCACCAGAACTGCGAGTATTGCGGCAGTCTGCTGGTACGATTTGTGGAGAAAGGTATTGACCTCTCGAAAACGACATATCTGTCTAACGATGCAGTTTTCCCAGAACTGGTCGAAGAGCTTAAACATAATCTCCTACTTCAAGAGCAGAACCCCTATTCTGACGTAGATACAACTATTGGAGAAGAGACAGAGGATGGAGTAGCCATAATAACTTTTATACAAAATCCAAGCGGTTCTTCAACGCCAGAACTCAGAATCTTATTCTATTTCCCTGAAGGAGATGAACGCCTCGAAAACTTTAAATCTCTTGATTGCTATCGACTGTTCAAATATCATAGTGAACAGGAACCAGATTCCAAACTTATACATTTTTATGAAATGAACTTTGGAAAAGATGCAGAAGGAGCTGCCCGACTAATTTCAGATATTCTTATTAATGTGTTCAATATTCCTCCCTCAGAACAACTTGATTTAGAAACTAATGTTACTGACCGTCAGATTAGCACTTCGACCAATCATGAAGATTCTATAGATGATGAAGACGGCATTCCATCATGGGTCTATTGGGCTGGAGCTGCTTTGCTATTAGGTCTTGCAAAATGTGCCTTTTAAAATTTAACATAATATGGCTGAACAGTATTTAAGATGCCCCAATTGTGGGGCAAATGCAACCAACCACCTGAACTGCGAGTATTGCGGCAGTCTGTTGGTGCGATTTGTGGAGAAAGGCATCGACCTTTCCAAGACCACCTACATGTCTGATGCTGAGGTGTTTCCCGGACTAGCAGAGGAGCTTCGTCGCAACCTCAGATTACAAAAAGAGAATCAAGATGAGCCTGTAGTTACTGATATTGATCGAGAGTTTGGGAAAGTAGAAAATCCAGAAGACAGTTATTTATCTTGTGTTTTAAGAACTGGTTATGCAGCTTGGCAGGACGATTCACTTATTGATAGTTATGGTAAAACTGAAGGATTAATTATTGTCTTTTCTTTTCCGTATCATCTTAACAATAAAGATGAAGATGATTATGTAGAGCAAACTCGACATTTAAGGTTTAAAGAACTTGATAGTTTCCAACTCTTTACCGAAAGAATACTCAATTATAATCTAGATGAAGACTACACACTTCACCAATACGCTTTGGATTTTGGTTCTGATGCTGATGGTGCAGCCCGTTTGATTTCTGAGATTATTCAAAAAGTCTATTTAGTACCACTATCAGAAAGAATTACTGTGCAAACTGGAGTGGGAGACGATATAGATAATATTAGAAAACAAGAAGAAATGAGAAAAGGTATTAACTCTACCGATGGAGAATGGCCTTGGTGGTACTATGTTGTTGGAGGGGTGATATTAGCTGCAATAGGTAAAATATTTTTTTAAATAGATTGTATTATGGCTGAACAGTATTTAAAATGCCCCAACTGTGGGGCGAACGCGACCAACCACCAGAACTGCGAGTATTGCGGCAGTCTGCTGGTACGATTTGTGGAGAAAGGTATTGACCTCTCGAAAACGACATATCTGTCTGATGCTGAAGTATTCCCTGGATTAACAGAGCATCTGCGTCAGAACCTTAGATTGCAGAAAGACAATCCTGAACAGTTTGTTGCAACAGATTTGTATTTTAATTTTATCAAGAAAGGAGCACAAACCGGTTATAATGGTTTAAGTGTTCTTAGAACTGGTTTTGCCAATTGGATTGACAATTCTAGGATTGACAATTATGGCAAGACTGAGGGACTTGTAATTTGCTTTAGATTCGAATATGACCAGTTCAACCCAACTGAATATGAGAAGATGTATTACGAGCAGCATTCAAGATTTAAAGAACTTGATTGCTTCCAACTATTCACAGAGAAGATTCATGATGATTATTGTCATGAATATGCGCTTGACTTTGGATGTGACCCCGAAGGCGCAGCTCGTTTGGTCTCTGATATACTTCAAAAGGTTTTTTTAGTTCCTCTAACTGAAAAAATTGAAGTGCAGACTGGTGTAGGGGTAGAGAATGTCAATCGTATGCGCAACCAACAAAATATCAAATATGGTCTTGAACCGTCCTATCCTCAAGAAAACGATGACGATGACGACGGTATACCTGGGTGGGTTTATTGGGCTGGTGCTGTGGTTCTTTTAGCCCTCGCCAAATGCGCTTTTTAACACGAGATAAACAACTTTTACATTAACAAAAACTGAGATTATGGAAGAGCTAAAAGTATTCATTGGGTTTCATGTGAGGTTTCTCAAGGACTGCATCAAAAAAGGATTATTAAAAGAGGAGAACAAACAGTTATTGATTGAATATCGTAACAAACTTATCGACATGGCTTCGGTCTTGAATAAAGATGGTGCAGTAAAACTCAATTTGACGGAATTAATCACATTACGTTTTAAAGAAGAGTTTGGTATTCGCTAAGCTTAACAATATACCGATCCACTCTTCTTTGTTAAGGCATTTGGTCGGGATGGTTAGACCACAGCCTTCCCGACCAAGCAAACTATCAATCAATGAATTAGTTAATTCGCCTTATTCAGGCTGTAACAGCGCAGCCTTAGGATGCTCACTTCCTTATTAATTGCCACTTGTTACAAATTAAAACAAATCTCCACGACAATGGTAACAGAACAAGAAAAACAATTCTTAAAGCAATATATAGAAAGTGCCTGCCCAGAAGTAAATAAACTTCTTCGTGAAGAGAGCAAAAACATTTGTGGATTGTTTGATAATTTATTTTCATTTGGCGAAACTCCTTCACGATTATTCAGACTACTTCCTAATTCTTATGTTAAGCTTTCAAATAACCGCTATTGTGACAAAGGTTACTTGTCTTGCTCTGATGATATTGATAAGGTTATTAGTCACTTCTCTTCTGAAGACCTGGCCTGCTTTGTCATCCAGATGCCTTCAAGAACAAGTCGGATTGTTGTTAACGAAATATTTCCAGAACAGAATAACGAAGGAGAGTATATCTTGCCGCACGGTTTGGAATTAGTTGTGAGAAATACACAACAATTCGTAACCGATAATGACTTAACAGAACTCATTAGTTCCTTCGACATAAGTGAAAACATCAAATCATTTAGAGATATCCTCCGAATTAAATCTATAACAGTATACCACATGTCCATTATGTTTTATCATGCATCAGTTGAGAATTATGAGGTTGGCAAAACCTATACAACAGATCAATTTACTGGAGATACCACACGTTTCCATAATTCGTTGGTTGAAGCGAAAAAACAAACTGATATTTTGTTAGATGAGCATAGGCCAGAAGGTTGTGACTCGAGATTGAAATCATTTTACATCTTTCAAGATGTAAAACACTGTGCTGACTACGCTAGCTTCCTGCACAAAAAAAACGTCAAAGTGTATGCTATCGAACCTACCTCAAAAGTCTTTGGCGGTTTCCCAATGTGCTTGGTGAATAAAGCGCATATTGAAAAAGACGAGAGTATTAAAGCAAAGATCATTCAAGAGTATTGGAATCCTGAATACCCTTGGAAGTTTAATGAATATCTCACGCAATCCATTAAAATCATTGATATTTTAGAGTTATCCCCTCCATCTTGCTCTATGGATTATGATTATGACCAAACTCTTTTTCAAACTTTCCTGAAAGGATTAAACAAAAAAAACGAAGTGCACTGAATGAAGAATTATAATAAATAGCCATCAACTCATTTAGTATTAACAAAGTAATTTCTCTATGAACTGCCCAAGATGCCATATATTGCTTAGCGGATTTCCAAACTTTTGTCCAAAATGTGGCATGGAATTAAGTCAGGTTATAACCGAATCGCCAATCGCGATGCGGTCAATCGACCTGTCTGTCCCAGTACCTCCACCCATCCCAGAGATTAATTCCGGCTCAGAGACACCATCAATACCAGAAATTCCCCCGTTACCAGAAGAGTCAAACAGACTTTGGCATTCTTCCACTGCACAGCCCACATGGGCTAATGAGAACGCCATCAGTGCATCAGTAAGCAACAAGACTGAATCATTCACCGAGCAAGAAAGCATTGGTGGACGCAGAATTGATTTTTAACGAAAAATCAGAAAATACAAATTATCATAAACCCGAGGATTTGATATATAGTATTCAATCAATCCTTACAAACAAATAAATTACATGAAGAAATTATTCATTATTTTAGCAACTGTTGTGATGTTATGCAGTTGCGGCGGCTCAAGCAGCCGCGAGAGCCAGCAAAGCCAGGAGGAACAGGATTACAACCAGGCACGTAGCGAGGTGGCACGCTATGCTGGCGAATATGAAATCTACGTCGACAATCGAGTGCTAGACAAATATGAGCCGGGCTTCACTACAATCACAATAGTGAGGGTCAACACGGATGGCACGGTTGACATCGATGAAGGTTACGGCACATTACACTTTGACGACTGTTATGTGGCAGACGGCCTGCTGGTAATGAATGACGGCAAGACGGCATTCAAGGCCAAAGGCTCGACTCTAGACTTACTTGACGAGGTGAAGCAACAAGACCGTCAAGAGCATGGCGGCTTAACAACAATGGTTATGAACAAGAAGCGATAGAAGATATCTTGTAGCAGACAGCACAAAAAGGGGCGGCACTGAGGGGTGCCGCCCTTTTTGTGGGATGGTGCATCAATTTTTGGGGATTGGATGGCTTATAGTTTCATATTTTTTGTTATATTTGCAGTCTAAACAAAAACTAGACTCGCGATGGAGAGACATTTCAACACTGCCGGACCCAATGTCGCAGCCGACAGCTACACTCTGGACCCATTGAGCCGATTTGACCTTGATGACATTCTAGAGCTGATTGACCGGAAGAAATACTTTGTGCTGCACGCCCCGCGACAGACGGGCAAGACCTCGTGTCTGCTAGCGCTGCGCGACTACCTCAATGAGCGTGGCGACTACATCGCCGTGTATGTCAACGTCGAGGGTGGCCAGGCGGCACGCAACAATGTCGCGAGTGTAATCCGTGCCACCTGCGACACCATAGGCCGCATGACCCGCAATATCGTCAATAACGACATTCCTCTGCAAATCAGGGAGCAAGTGCGTAACTATGATGAGGCTTCGATGCTGACCTCCTATCTTGCTTACCTGGCAGCAGCCCTGCCCAAGCCGCTGGTGCTGTTCATCGACGAGATCGACGCGCTGGTGGGCGACTCGCTGGTGAGCGTGTTGCGACAGATACGCGCCGGCTATGACGAGCGGCCGGCACGCTTCCCGCAGAGCATCGTGCTGTGCGGCGTGCGCGACGTGCGCGACTACCGCATCGTCCTGTCAAACCAGGACATCATCACCGGCGGGTCGGCGTTCAACATCAAGGCCAAGTCGCTCAGGCTGGGCAACTTCACCCCCGACGAGATTCGCTCCCTCTACGGCCAGCACACGGCCGAGACGGGGCAGGTGTTCGACGAGGAGTGCTTCCCACTGGTGTGGCAGGCCACCGAGGGGCAGCCTTGGCTGGTCAACGCCCTGGCCAACGAGGTGACCTATGAGATGCGCGAGAACCGCGACCGCACGGTGCGCATCACAGCCGAGATGATGTACCGCGCACAGGAGCGCATCATCTACCGCCGCGACACACACATCGACATCCTCATCGACAAACTTAAGGAGCCGCGCGTGCGACGCGTCATCGAGCCGATACTGGCCAATGAGGATGAAGCCGACGAGAGCCTGATTCCCAGCGATGACATCCAGTATGTCGAGGACCTGGGACTCATCAAGACCGAACGAGGAAAAGCCCGCCGAATCGCTTGCGGCATCTACCGCGAGATTATCCCACGCGAGCTCACCTGGTCGACACAGACAGGCTTGACAACCGACCCGCAGTGGTATGTCAACGACGACAACTCGCTCAACATCGAGAAGCTGCTGCTCGACTTCCAGCAGTTCTTCCGCCAGAACGCCGACTCGTGGATCGGGCGCTTTGACTACGCCGAGGCCGGGCCGCAGTTGCTGCTGCAGGCCTTCCTGCAGCGCGTGGTGAACGGCGGAGGATACATCGACCGCGAGTACGGCCTGGGGCGGCGCCGCACCGACCTGCTCATCCGCAAGCCGCTCACCGACGGCTACGGCGGCCCCATCCAGCGCGTGGTGCTCGAGCTGAAGATCTTGCGCGGCGACCTGGAGAAGACCATCGTCAAGGGGCTGGAGCAGACCGCAGCCTATATGGATTTGGTCGGGGCGGTCGATGAGGGACATTTCATCGTCTTCGACCGCTCGGGCAACAAGAGCTGGGACGAACGCATCTGGCACGAGGCGCGCCAGTATCAGGGCCGCACCATCATGGTGTGGGGCATGTAGCATCAATGCATAACGCATCCGAGTGACAACCATTTGCGGTGGTCATACCACCCGCGTCCCCTCCTACTCTTTTAGGAGGGGAGTTTGTCGCAAGGCAATGGTAACAGCTCTACTACAAAAAACTGCTTAGTCGGAAACTGTATCATAATTACGATTCTGAGATTTAGCCGCCCTTACGGGCGGGAAATCTTTCAAAATCCGAAACAAAATCAAACATGTAATTCTCTCATTTACAGTAATTTAATAAATTATGAGATTTTGAATAAGATTTTGATAGATTTCCGCACGCAACGCGTGCGCTAATTATGATACAGTTTCCTATCGCTGGCAGAAGTCGGCAAAGTGGCAATAGGTGCAACAGTGGCTGTCGGGCTGAGCTTGTGTGAACGGTGTCGCAGGGTCTAGCAGCTCGCGAATCACAGCCGCGGTGCGCGTGACGAATGCCTTGTTCAACTCGCTGCCTGCCTCAAACAAAAACGGGTTGTAGACCAGTCGTTTCCCCAATTTTTCTCCATTGCGCACCCCTGTTTCACTCATCTTGACCAGCTTGTAGATGACCGGCATGATGACCTCTTGCTGGGGGTGCTCGTGGTGCCAGGCGTTGCAATAGAGCATGAGCTGCATGACGGCTTTTCGCCGCTTGAAATTGCCGGTTGACGGCCGGAACAGCTCGTCCAAGTCGGCAAATCGCGTTTCGTCCTTTCCAGTCTTGTAGTCGACTATGCGCACCACCTGGCTGTCGCCGATGCGGTCGACCCGGTCGGGCTTGTAGGTGAAGTTGAACTTGACATCGTCAAACTGCAGCTGCACACGGTGATCTTGCTCACACTCGATGATCTCGAAGTGATCGGCCTGCTGCTGGCTGAGCAGATCCTGATCATAATTCAGCACCCGCAACACATAGGTCTCAATAGCCTTTTGCACAAACACAGCCTGTCCCTCGAGCGGCACGCCGCCACTGCGGTGCATAAACAGCAGGTTGATTTTCTCGGCCATGACATTGGCCATCTCGTTTTTCTTGAAATCCTCGATGTCCTGGGATGTGATGATTTTTTTGTCGCCAGAATAGAGTTTCTGCAGGGTGTCGTGCACGATGGTTCCGAGCGTTCCGGCATCCATGAAGTCACCAGCTTGGTTGTTGTCGTCCAAGTGCTGGACGTGATGCATATAGAATTTGAGCGGGCAATCAATATACTCGGCCAGCGAACTGTGTGACAAGCACTTCGCGTTTTCCGGGTCAACCTCGGCACTGGGTTTGACATAGTCATTCATCGGTGCGCCGACCTTATCGACGGCGATGGGCAGCTCGGCAGGCATATTCACGCTGATTTCGGCCCGATACTCGGTGAATTCCACCTTACCACCATAGAGCAACTTGAGCTGTGTGACAAACCTCGACGGGTCGGCGCTGCCCACCCCGCTGCTCGAGTTGCTGTAAAGCAGTGCCACGTTCTTGGCGCGGCTGATGAGCCGATAGAAGTTGTAGGCCTCGATGTCGTCCTGCCTGGCGCTGGTGAGCATAAAGAACGCAGCCCTGATGTCGTCGGGAATGAACGACGCGATGGCGTGCTTGCGAGGATACTCCCGCTCGTTCATCGACAGGATGATCAGGTTATCAAAGTCGAGCGACCTGGTCTCCTGCATGCCCATGATTTGCAGCCCGCGGATGGGTTCTCCCTCAAATGGCACGACGTATGCCGACGTGAGGCGGTCGATGAGATAGAACAGTGTGTCGCCTGTGGCCGGAATGCCATGGTTCACAAAGGCAGCCTTTACCTGGTGCAAGGCTTCGGCATAGATGGTGACAAACGCCGCCTGCAGGGGCAGGAGCTTGCGTGTGTCATCGTCATCGCCGGTGGCCAGCAGCGGTTGCTGGTCGAGTTTGAGACGGCCGACAACCTGGTCGCAGAACTCTGTCAGCCGGTCGATATAGTCGCAGACTTGGTGGATATCGGCCGTGTCGGTCACTGTCTGGAACAATGCTCCGAAGTCTTTGCTGGCAAGTTGGCTCTCGTCGATGTTCCACAAGTTCTTAGCCGTGATGGTGTCGGTCATTCTCATGGCCTGCTGCGTGAACACGGTCTTGATGATGGGATGCGACATGATGTCACAGACGTCCTCGCGATAGTAGGTCCACCCGCCAGCACGCTTGGAGGCACGCTTGTGCGCCCTGGCCACCAGGTGCATCAGCGAGACGATGTTGGCGTTTCGCATCGAGTAGCCTATGGTGACATTGAGCGCGGTGATTTGCTGGCTCACCGCTCCCATCAGATGAATGAGCATGTTCTCATTGGGCAAGACGATGGCTGTGTTGACGGCATTGTCGGTGTGAGGAATGTCCCCTTGCTTGATGAGGCGGTCGACCCACTCAAATGCCAGTTTTGCCTGGCCGACAGTCGACGGCACAGCAATGGCTTCGACCTTGAGTCCCGTCAGTGTCTCGGCCTCCAGTTGCCGCGGCATTGGAAAGAGGGCGGCATACTCGCTGACCGCCTTTCCGACAGGGTTGTTGGAGCCCCCCTCCAGCCCGGTGAGCGCGTTATCCCACCAGAAGTCGGCACGCTGTCGTCCGCGCAATGCCTTGAAGATAGCCATTTCACTGACCGACAGCGACGAGAATCCCACCATGACCACTTTGTCGGGCAATCGCTGGTCATCCATCTGTTTGATGCACTCGACAGCGTCGCGATAGATTCGCCCCACGGTGTGCAGCCCTTGCTGCTTGAGCATGTCATGATAGACCTGATAGATGTCATAGAGCCGCTCCCACAGGCTGAAGTAGGCCTGCCGCACCTCGGCATCGCCGTCTGTGCTGCCGCTCGCCGCCTGTTGCGGATACCATGCTCTCCAGAAACGCTCGGTGTCGATGTCGCGCGGCAGATTGATGTTGAGCACTCGCTCAATGTCATCGATGAGCTCCCGGTCGAGGTAGCTGGTGGCAATCTGACGCAGGTCGCGCAGGTTGGCATAGAGCTTGGCCACATCCACCAGGTTCATGTCGGCATCATTAAAGTCATTGATAATCAGGTTAGCCCAGAAGACAAAACTGTCCATCGGTGCGGCTTTGTCGCCCATGACCTGGCAGTAAGCCTTATAGAGCACAATGATGGCCTCGAGCTGCCCCACCTGGTTGTAGGCGGTGATATCGCTCAGAAAGTCGGCCATGGGCATGATGCGCGGCAACATAACCGGGCCTGGAACGGCCTCGGCGATGCGTTGCTCAAAAAACTTGCCGCTGCGCCGGTTGGGGAACACAAAACACAAGTCTTGCAGATGAGGTGTGGTGGCGTAATACTCAGCCACTTGTTCGAGGAAAGGTTTCAAGCCAATTAAAAATTAAGAATCGAGATTTCGCAACATTACTGTGCATTACGCATTATGCAATGTGCATTGATTTATACCTTGATGAGGATGGTGATGCGTATGGCCATATCAAACAGAATGACACGCGCGTTGCCGTTGCCGGCGATGTGCTGCGAGGCCAGTGTGAACTGCTGCAGCATAGCCTCGACATTGGCCTCGTTGATGAATGGTGCGAACCGTGTGCTGAACTGCTGCTCCTCGCGTGTGAGGTAGTTGAGCTCGGGCCTGTGCAGGTTGTAGACAAAGTTCTCTCGCACCTGCCTGGCGGCATAGCTCAAAAAACGCCTTGACTTCTCACGCTTCATGTCGGCGACCCCGTCGGCCCAGTTGCGCAGCTTGCCCAAGTCGCGCATATAGGCCAGACGCATCAGCTGCACAAAGCACTGGTGAAACTCATGCACCTCGCTGTCTTGCTGCATGTTGTGCATGGCCATCACCACGTTGCCATCTGCCGGTGCGGCCAGGGCCAATGCGTCCTGCATCTCGATGCCATATCGGCCAGCCAGAAACTGTGCCACGGTGTCGGTGCTGAGGCGCCGCAGCTCGATGCGCTGTGTGCGCGAGTAGATGGTGCCCAAGATATCCTTGGCATTGTCGCTGACGAGGATAAACTTGCAGTCGTCGTATGGCTCCTCGATGAGCTTTAGCAGCTTGTTGGCCGCGTCGTCGCGCAGTTTCTCGGGCAGCCAGATGATGCCCACCTTATATTTTGCGGTGAACGACGACAGGCTCATCTTCCTCAAGATGTTGGCACTCTCATTGACCAGGATGCGAGGCTGCGAGTTCTCGTTCTTGAGAATTTCGAGCCAGTGCTGGTAGTCCTCCACAACAGGGCAGTCGTTGAGAAACTCTCGCCAGTGAGCCAGGAAGTCGTCACAGTTGGCATCCTCATTCTTGTCCTTGCGCCAATAGGGGAAGGTGAAGAACGTGTCGGTGTGGTTGAACGACTCGTGCTGCCTGCATGCCGGGCAGATGCCGCACGGCTCGCCGTCGTGGCGGTTGGTGCAGTGCAGATATTGTGCCATGACTCGGGCCAGTGCCAGCTTGGGCACGCCTGGCTCGCCATGCAGCAGCAGTGCATGCGGCAGCCTGTCGTTGTCGATGAGGTTTCTCACCTGCTCGACGGCCTGCCCATTGCCTAGGATGTCACTGAATCTCATGAGTTGTGTTTTAGTTAATGTCAGCGCAAAGTTAGCACTTTTGCGCCAAACGGCCAAATGCGTCGCCCGACAAATGCCGGAAGGCACTTTTTTTTTGCCATCATTTTGCCAAAACGATGTCGGTTTGGCGCAATTGGCCGAACATGGGCGACCGAATGCAAGCCACAAGCGAAAAATGTTGTCAAATGGGCATTTCAGGGCTGTCTGCGCCGAGCCCGAAAAACCCACAAAAAGTTTGTGCAGCAAGAAAATATGTTGTACTTTTGTCGCCGAATTTTGATTACTGAAATCTAACAGAATAACAATGGCAGAAAAAGCAAAAGTCCAGTTCAGGCAGAGCATCGTGGTGCGCTTTTCGGGCGACAGCGGCGACGGCATGCAACTGGCAGGCAACATCTTCTCGAATGTGAGCGCCGGACTTGGCGACCGCATCTCGACCTTCCCCGACTATCCCGCTGAGGTGCGCGCCCCGCAAGGCTCGCTGGGCGGTGTGTCGGGTTTTCAAGTTCACATTGGCCATGGCGTGCACACCCCCGGTGACGAATGCGACGTGCTGGTGGCCATGAACCCCGCGGCCTTGAAGCAGAACGCCCAGTATCTGCGCAAAAACGGCGCGGCCATCGTCGACATCGACACCTTCAACCAGGCAGGCCTAGACAAGGCCCTGTACACCACCACCGACCCCTACGAGGAACTGGGCATCACAGCACAAGTGATCGAGGCCCCCATCACCACCATGGTCAAGGAAGTGCTCAAGGACACCGGCATGGACCTCAAGGCCCAGCTCAAGTGCCGCAACATGTTTGCGCTGGGTCTGGTGTGCTGGCTGTTCAACCGCCCGATGGAAGCGCCGCTCAAGTTTCTCAAGGCCAAGTTTGCCGACAAGCCCGCAGTCTATGAGGCCAACGAGCTGGTCATCAAGGGCGGCTACAACTATGGCCACAACATCCACGCCACCGTGTCGACCTACCGCATCCAGAGTGATGACGTGCGGCCAGGCATCTACACCGACGTGACAGGCAACAAGGCCACCGCCTGGGGTCTGATCAAGGCCTCAGAGATGAGCGGCCGTCCGTTGTTCCTGGGCTCCTACCCCATCACCCCCGCCACCGACATCCTGCACGAGCTGGCCAAGCGCCGCGACCTGGGCGTGAAGGCCGTTCAGATGGAGGACGAGATCGGCGGCATCTGCGCCGCCATCGGTGCCGCGTTTGCCGGTCATCTGGCCGTGACCACGACCTCCGGTCCTGGTCTGGCACTGAAGAGCGAGGGCCTGGGCCTGGCCGTGATGGCCGAGCTGCCGCTGGTGCTGGTCGACGTGCAGCGTGGCGGCCCGTCGACGGGTCTGCCCACCAAGACCGAGCAGACCGACCTGCAGCAGGCGCTGTATGGCCGCAGCGGCGAGAGCCCGCTGGTGGTGCTGGCAGCAGCCTCGCCCACCGACTGCTTCAAGATGGCATTTCAGGCGGCACGCATCGCCATCGAGCACATGACCCCGGTCATCCTGCTGACCGACGCGTTCATCGCCAACGGCTCGTCGGCATGGCGCATCCCCGAGGATGGCGAGTATCCCGTCATCAAACCCAACTATGTGCCCGACGCCGTCAAGGCCACGTGGACACCGTTCATGCGCAATGCACTGGGCATCCGCTACTGGGCCATCCCCGGCACCCCTGGACTGGAACATGTGGTGGGCGGCCTGGAGAAGGACTACAATACCGGCATCCTGAGCAATGATCCCATCAACCATGCTCACATGGTCGAGACACGCCGCATCAAGATTGCCAACATCGCCAACTATATCCCCGAGCTCAAGCTCAAGGGCGACCCCACTGCCGACACCATCATCCTGGGCTGGGGCAGCACCTACGGCCACATCCTTGACGCGGTCAACCGCCTGAACGCCGAGGGACACAAGATTGCGATGACCCACTTGCGCTATATCAACCCGCTGCCCAAAAACACCGCCGAGCTGTTGAGCCGATTCAAGACCGTGATTGTGGCCGAGCTCAACACCGGCCAGATGGCCAGCTACCTGCAGAGCAAGATACCCAACCTGAACATCTGCCATATTAATAAGGTGCAAGGGCAACCATTTATGGTTCAAGAGATTGTTGACGGAGTCAAGAACATCATGATGGAGGAGGAATTGTAATGGAACAGAAGACTAACACAGAGACCCCGCAGGCTTATAAGCCACTCGACTACAAGAACAACCAGCCCATCCGTTGGTGCCCGGGCTGTGGCGACCACGCCGTGCTCAACGTGCTGCTCAAGGCCATGGCCGCTCTGGGCATCCCGCCCGAGAAGACCGCCGTGATTTCGGGCATCGGCTGCAGCTCTCGCCTGCCCTACTACACCCACACCTATGCCTTCCACACCATCCACGGCCGTGGTGGCGCTGTGGCCACGGGCTTCAAGACTGCCAACCCCGACATGACCGTGTGGCAGGTGGCCGGCGACGGCGACTGCCTGGCCATCGGTGGCAACCACTTTATCCATGAGGTGCGCCGCAACCTGGACGTGAACCTGCTGCTGCTCAACAACCGCATCTACGGCCTGACCAAGGGCCAGTTCTCGCCCACCAGTGCTCGCGGCTTCAAGAGCAAGTCTTCGCCCTACGGCACGACCGAGGACCCGTTCAATCCTGCCGAGCTGACCTTCGGGGCACGCGGCACATTCTTTGCGCGCAGCATCGATGTCGAGCTGGGCATCAGCCAGGAGGTGATGGAGGCCGCAGCGCGCCATCAGGGCTGCTCGGTGGTCGAGATATTGACCAACTGCATGATCTTCAACAACGGCATCCACAGCAACATCACCGACCGTGAGGTGCGGCCCGACCGCACCATCCACCTGGTGCACGGCGAGAAGATGATTTTTGGCCGCGACCACAACCGTGGCATCGTGCAGGACGGCTTCGGCCTGAAGGCAGTGACCATCGGCGAGGACGGCTACACCCTCGATGACGTGCTGGTGCACGACGCCCATTGCGAGCAGTCGTTTGTCCACCAGATGCTGGCCATGATGGACGGCACCGACCTGCCTGTTGCCGTTGGCGTGATTCGCGATGTCGAGGCACCGAGCTACGAGCGTGCTGTTGCCGAACAGGTCGAGCAGGCCAAACAGTTGCATGGCTTCAGCTGTCTGCGCGACGTGGTGATGTCGGGCGACACCTGGGAGGTGAAATGACCGCCAGCCGATGCCCCTGTGGGGCTCGACAGGTTTCAAAATGCCATCAGGCTCTGGAGAAATATCCTCTAGAGCCTGAATTTTTGTGTCAATTTGCTCGTCAAACAAAAAATCTGCTCATTATTTCCACTTTTTCGGCCTTAATATTTTGTCGTTTGTAAAATTTACGTTACCTTTGTGGGCAAATAAATGCAATCCGCATTAAATTTTTAACAATCTATTTTACTAACCAAATCAAAACGCTTATGAAAAAGTTATCAGTACTTTTTGTAGCACTCGCAGTGGCCATGTCGGCTTCTGCAGCCGGACAGTTTAAGGCAAATGTCCGCAACAGCAATCTCAACAAGATTGTCAAGCACGAGATGACCAAGCAGGATGTCATGCAGGCCAAGAAGGCTGCCCGTGTGATGACCGAGGATCCCGAGGGCGAGACCTATGACTTCCAGCGCGCCGGTGGTGGCGTGTATGTCGAGAGTGGCTATCTGACCCTGGGCGACCAGGCCGGCAACAAGGCACGCTTTGTGTTTGATGCCGACGGCACGACCGTCTATGTCCGCGACCTGCTCTTTGGTGCAGGCAGCAACTTTGGCCACGCTTGGGTGCAGGGCACCATCGAGGGCGATGTGCTGACCGTGCCCATGGGCCAGTCGATCTTCTGGAGCGACCAGTATCAGGCCGATGTTGTCTTGGCATGGGGCACCACCAATGCCGTGTACAACGAGGAGACACAGAAATACCAAATCGGCTTCACCCGCGATGAGAGCGTCACAGCTGTGACCTACACCATCGACCGCGAGAACCAGACCTACACCCTGAACGGCACCGTGGCTCCCGAGGCTACCGACGCCAGCGATGTCAACGCCTATCTGGGCACCGGTCTGACTGCCTACTGGACCGATGACAACAGCTGGAGCGGCTGCATCGAGTGGAACACCGTGTTCAGCGATCCCGCCGAGCCCGCAGTTGCTCCCACCTTGATCACCGAGCAGCCCGAGGGCCAGCTCTACACCTACAAGCGCAGCGGCTATTGCATCTACAGCAGCATCTTCGGCGTCGGCACTACCGAGCAGGACGGCAAGATGAACGTTGTCTTCGGCGAGGACGGCAAGGTCTTCATCCAGAACCCGATGTGGTGGCACGACGGCTACAACACTTGGGTTGAGGGTACCTACGACTGGATGACCGGTCTGATCACCATCCCCGTGGGCCAGTACCTGAGCTGGAGTGAGGAGAACGAGTATGGCGTGCAGATGATGTGGGGTTCGACCTACGTCTATCAGGATGTCGACGAGAACGGCGAGCCCGCCAACTATCTGGGCACCGCTCTTGACGAGGAGGCCGAGGCTGTCTACTTCATGATCGATGACGACGTGATTGGTCTGATGGGCAGCGAGGGCGACTACGAGGCTGAAGGTCTCGACGCCTACAACGCAACCGGTCTGTACAGCATGTATAGCGACGACCAGACTTGGGCCGGATCCGTTGAGTACAAGACCCTTGGCAAGATCATCAACGTGGTTCCCGCTGTTCCCGCCGATCCTACTGCCGACGAGTGGTATGACTGCGGTGACGAGAGTGGTTTCAGCCGCTTCTACTTCACCCTGCCCAGCGAGGACATCGATGGCAACGCAATCGACACCGACTACCTGAGCTACAGCATCTACACCGATGACGACCAGCTCTTCACGTTCCCTGCTGCTGACTACACCTTCGACCTGACCGAGGACATCACCGAGGTTCCCGCTTGGCTGTTCAACAGCGCTGTTGACTTCCGCAATTACTACTGCTACTTCTATCGCACCAACGCCGATGGCTTTGAGCCGCTGTTCACCCGCCGCATCGGTATCCAGGTGACCTACACTGTCGAGGCTCCCGAGACTGCCGGCGCTCCCAAGAAGGCACCCGTGGCCAACAAGTCGAACATTGTCTATCTGGATGTGTTCACTGGCATCAACGATGTGAAGACCGACGCTCAGGTCAATGGTCCTGTCTACAACCTGATGGGCCAGAAGATGAACGGCAGTCTGCCCGCTGGCATCTATATCCAGAACGGCAAGAAGTTCATCGTCAAGTAAGACACCTCTGTCCTCTGAAAAGGGGAAAGATAGGGTAATTCCCTGACTGAAACTAGAGACTCTAGATAGTCTGGCATGACTAGACACGCTAGAGTCTCTAGATTTTTTTGTACCTTTGCAGTCGGTAATGCGCAAGATCATTCATGTCGATATGGACGCGTTCTTTGTCTCGGTCGAGCAACGCGACAATCCGAGCCTGGTGGGCCAGCCCGTTGCCGTGGGCTTTGACGGCCCACGCGGTGTGGTGTCGACCGCCAACTATGTGGCCCGGCGCTATGGCGTGCACTCGGCCCAGGCCATCGCCACTGCCCACCGCCTGTGTCCCAGCTTGGTGGTGGTCGCGCCACACTTCGACAAATACAAGGCCGTGTCGATGCAGATTCGCGACATCTTTGCCGACTACACCGACCTCATCGAGCCATTGAGCCTGGACGAGGCCTACCTGGATGTGACCGACAACAAGCCCGGCATCGAGCTGGCGGTGGACATCGCACGACAAATCAAGCAACGCATCCATGCCGAGACACGTCTCACGGCCTCGGCCGGAGTGAGCTACTGCAAGTTTCTGGCCAAGGTGGCCAGCGACTACCGCAAGCCCGACGGGCTGTGCACAGTGCATCCCGACCGCGCGCTGGACTTCATCGCCGGGCTCAAGATTGAGCGGTTCTGGGGTGTGGGCCAGAAGACAGCGGCGCGCATGCACGCCCTGGGCATACACACCGGGGCCGACCTGCGCGCCAAACCGCTGAGCCTGCTCACAGCCCACTTCGGCAAGATGGGAGGAGTGTTCTATAATTTCGCCCGAGGCATCGACGAGCGGCCGGTGGTGACCGAGTGGGTGCGCAAAAGTGTGGGGTGCGAGCGTACCTACGCTGCCGACCTGACCACACCGGCGGCTGCCATCATCGAGCTGAACCACATCGTGACCGAGTTGCTGCGGCGGCTCGAGCGCAGCGGCTTCAGGGGCACGACACTGACGCTGAAGGTTAAATTTCACGACTTCGTGCAGATCACCCGCAGCTTCACCCAGGACGAGGTGCTGCAGAGCAAAGAACAGATTTTGCCCATGGCCAAGCAACTGCTGCGCGAGGTGGACTTCAGCAGCCGCCCCGTGCGCCTGCTGGGCCTGACGGTGAGCCACCCGCCCCGCGACGAGCATGTCCCCCCGAGCCCCCAGCAACCCACCCTGTTCGACGATGAGAATCTGGTACTTTAATCCTGAGAATGACCTGGCCCTGGCCAACGGCGGCATGAACTATACAGCTCCGCCCCGCGCCGCGCTGCTGCGGCACGACCTGCGGCTGCTGCCGGCATGGCTGGCACAACCCGGCGACTGCGTGCTGTGCCAGGACGGCAACGACCGCCAGTGGTTACATGACTTGGGCCTGGGAGTTGACATCATCACACCCGACGAGCTGCCCGCACTGTCAGATGCCGAGGTTGTGCCATGGGGATGGAGCCGCGCCACACGACGCACTCTGCTGCGGCAGGGCATGCCCGAGCGGCTGCTGCCCGCCCCCGACCGCATCGAGGCCGTCCACCGCCTGGCGCACCGCCGCACCTCAATCGCCATCCACCACCATCTGCAGTCGGCTGGCATCGGCCACTGCCCCATCCCTGTCGAGCTGACCACAGTCGATGGCGTGCGCCACTGGGCCAGTCAGCACCCCGGATGCTATCTGAAGTTACCCTGGTCAGGCAGCGGGCAGGGCATTTATCGTGTGCTTGACATGGATGACGCTCACCTGTGGCAATGGTGCCGAGGTGGGCTGCGACGGCAGGGGTCGCTGCTGTGCGAGGTGGGCTTGGACAAGCTGCAGGACTTCGCCACCGAGTGGCATTGCCGCGATGGCGCGGCGACGCTGGTGGGCTACTCGGTGTTTGAGAGCGATTTTCACCACCAATATGCGGGAGGCATTGTCGACACGCGCCAGGCATTACATGCCAGCATCGCCACACAATATCCCGCACTAGATCTTGCTGTCGAGGCTCTGCACCGAGCTGTCGAGCAGCTGATTGCGCCCGCCTATGACGGCTATCTGGGAATTGACATGATGCTCTATCGCCAGAGCGACGGCAGTGTGGGGTTGAACCCGTGTGTCGAGGTCAACCTGCGCTGCACCATGGGCCTGGTGACCAGTGTGCTGGGGCAGTGCCACAGCCTGCACGGCACCTTTGCCATCGCCCAGACACCCCTGCCAGCCGGCCATCTGCTCACACCACCGGCCCACTTCACCGCCGTTGTCACAGCGTCTTGAGCAGTTCATAGAGGCGCGGCACCGGCAGCCCCATGACATTGTAGAAACAGCCATTGATGCGCTTGACACCGATGTAGCCGATCCACTCTTGTATGCCGTATGCTCCGGCCTTGTCCATCGGCCGATAGTGCCGGATATAATGGTCAATCTCGGCATCGCTGAGTCGGGCAAACTCGACCTCGGTGGTGTCGGCAAAGGCGAAAGCCTCGTTACAGAACGACACACACACTCCCGTGACCACATGGTGCACCCGTCCGCTCAATGCCCGCAGCATGCTGTGGGCTTGAGCCTCGTCGGCAGGCTTCCCCAGCACGTGGTCATCGAGCACCACGATGGTGTCGGCCGTGATGAGCAATTCGTTTTGGCGCAAGTGGTAGGGATCAGCCTTCTGCATGGCCAGGAACTGCGCGACCTCGTCGGCGGGCATGTCGGCCGGATAATCCTCCTTGATGCCCTCGATGACTTCGACACGAAATTTGATGCCCAGCTCGCTGAGCAGTTGTTGACGGCGCGGCGATTTGCTAGCCAGCACCACATCATATTCTTCTAACACCTCTTAAAAAATGGATAAAGGATAATAAATAATTAACAACAGATAATCACCAGCCAGTCAGCGCATTCTGAGACGCAGTCTCGGACAAAAAAGCGCCACAGTCTCAGACAGAACGCCTCACCAGCCGAAGGCGTGACGGTCGTCGAGCCAGAGACCTTGGGCCCGCATCACCTGCTCAAGCAAATCGCGCCCCACGCCATAGCCACCATTGTATGGCGAGACGTATGTAGCTGCCAGGCGACACTCGATGGCGGCATCGGCCGGTGCCACAGCCAGTCCCACGGCCTGCATCGGCTGCAGGTCGGGGATATCATCGCCGACGTATGCCACCTCATCGGGCGCGAAACTATATTTGGCCATCCATTGCTGCAACACGGGCAACTTCATGGCTGCCGCAAGATAGATGTCCTGCACGCCCAGGCTCTCAAACCGCACCCTGATGGCTTGCGTGTCGGCCCCGCTGATGATGGCCAGCTGCAAGCCATGTTTTACTGCCAGCTGCAGGGCATAGCCGTCCTTGACGTTGACCATGCGAAACGGCTCGCCCGACGGGTGCAGTGGCACGACTGATGCCGACAGCACGCCATCGACATCAAAAGCAATGCCGCGAATGCGGGCCAAGTCATAATCTATCATTTGCTCCATTTGCTTTTGTCATGCTTGTGTTTTGATGGCACAAAGATAGTACTTTTTTCTCAATTGGAGAATGTGTAATGGTGGAGGAGTGGAGCCGATGCCTCCGCGTGATGATTAGATAGCCGAAACTCAGTCGACGGTGATCTCGTCGACAAAGAGGAAGCCATTGCTTCCGGCAAAGGCATGCCACGCAGGCAGGCATCGCTCGCTCTTGATGACCACGCGCACAAATCGAGCCTTCACTGGCTTGAAGTCAACCTGATGGTGCTTGATGACAAACTCCTCGGCCTGGACAATGTCAGGATAGTCCTGGGCGGCGACGCGGCTGTAGCGCTTGCCATCGGTCGAGACATAGACCTCGATGCCGCGGGCATCGACCACCCCGTCGCACTGAAAGACATCGGCCTCAAACGCCACCTGCCTTATTCGCTGCGTCTGCCCCAGGTCGATGGTGGCATCGAGGTCGTTGCCACAGAATCCCAGCCAGAATCCCGTGCGGTAGCTGTTGGCACCCCGCAGGCCATCGACCAGCGTCGGTGCTCCACCGAAGACATAGTTGGGGTGCGGCTGGGTGTTGAGCGTGATGTGACAGAAGGTGGCCTTGCTCACCCGCACGGTGTCGGTCGAGATGCGCTCAGGAAAGCCCAAGTCGCCCATCGTGCGCGAACGCACAACAGCATCAGTGCTGAGCATCAGCGGCTGGGTGTAGACGGGCGACGCCTCGTCAGGCACAGAGCCGTCGAGGGTGTAGTGGATGTCATTGCCCTGGAGTGAGGACATCTCGACGCGCAACGCCTTCTGCTCCGGCACCGGCGTATAGGTGGCCGTCACGCCGCACAAGTGGCGGGCATAGTTGTAGCCCAGCAGGTTGTAGAGCGCCATCAGGCGCGGAATGCGCTGCACAAACGACTGGTAGTCCTTGCGCTCGACAGGCGTCCACTGCACCTCGGCCAGCGCAGCCATGCGGGGCAGCACCATATATTGCACCTGGCTGAATGTGGTGATATACTCGGTCCACAAGTTGGCCTGACACCCCATGATCAGTTTGCCCTGTTCAGGCGTGAGTTCGGCCGGCACGGGATCGAAGGCATAGACCTTCTCGACTGGGATATATCCGCCGATGGCAAACGGCTCGGCCGCCATGTCACGCGACTGATAGAAATCAAAGTACATGTGTGAGTTGGGTGCCTGCACCACCCGGTTGCCACGCCGAGCGCCCTCGATGGCACCGGCCTCGCCGCGCCACGACATGACGATGGCATCCTGCGGGATGTCGCACTCCAGAATCTCGTCCCATCCCTCGGGCGAGCGTCCCCGGTCGGTCACCACCTTGCAGGCAAAGTGGGTGATGAAGCCCTGCAGCTGGTCTTCGGCGGTGTACTTTCCTTTGGGCTTGATGTCCTCAGCCTTGATGCGTGCCTGGCACTTGGGACACTCGCGCCACCGGTCCTTGGGGCACTCATCGCCACCGATGCAGATCACCGGCGAGGGGAAGATGTCCATCACCTCGTTGAGCACGCCACGGATGAGTTCAAGCGTCTTGTCGTTGCCCGGGCAGATGACCTCGGGTGTCACTCCCCAGCACGTCCACACACTATAGGGGCCGCCCGTGCAGCCCAGCTCGGGATAGCTGGCCAGGATGGCCTGTGTGTGTCCCGGCATTTCAATCTCCGGCACGACATTGATGTGACGGTCGGCGGCATAGCGCACAATGTCGCGTGCCTGCTCCTGGGTGTAGTAGCCCCCATGCCGCTCGCGCTGCCACTTGCCAGGATTGCGGCCGATGACGGTTGAGTCGCGCCAGGCGCCGACCTCGGTCAAGCGGGGATATTGCTTGATCTCGATGCGCCAGCCCTGGTCGTCGGTCAGGTGCCAATGGAAGTTGTTGATGTTGTGCAACGCCAGCATGTCGATAAAGGTCTTGACCTCATCCACAGTCCAGAAGTGCCGGCACACGTCCAGGTGCACCGCCCGGTAGGGGAACCGTGGCGCGTCTTTGATCTCAACCGCAGGCAACATCACCGCCGTGGTCTGCCCCACGGGCAGTGCCTTGCGCAGCGTCATGATGCCCCAGAACACCGCCGCGGGCGATGCCCCGCTGATGACGACATGGTTGGGCGACACAGTCAACCGATAGGCCTCGGGGTTGTCGTCCTTGAGACCCATATCCAGCATAATCAGTCGTTGAGCCGAGCCTGATGACTTGAGTGTGATGCCGGTGCTCTGCTTGACATAGTCACGCAAAAACTGGGCATTGCGTTGCATCACCGAGTCGTCAGGAGCCATGACCACCACAGAGGCATCGAGCAGAAAAGGCACGTCACACTGGATGCGTGTCACTTGCCTAGGCATCGGTATCACTTGATAGTCAGCCACCGGCGTTTGAGCCATCATCACTTGGCAGCACAGCAGCACTGCCAGCACTATCCATTGTCTCATTTTGTTTTGACTTTTGAGTTTCGAGTTACGAGCATTCGGGTTTTCGAGCATTCGAGCATTCGAGCATTCGAGCATTCGACTAAGCGTCTAATATCAGGTGCGCCACAAGCAACCAAGGCGGGTAAAGAGCATGGTCACCAACACTGCCAGGGCGGTGAGGATGACACCATGCAGAAATCCCAGCCAGGGCGAGGTTGCAAAGATAGCAAAAAATGGCCAAATGTGCGTCAGTTGCAACAACGGAATCACACATAGGTCGCCCGCGACGTATGCCACCATGGGGTTGCGGCCCGACATGACCAGGAAGTTGGTCGAGCGGCGACACCGCCAGGCATCGCAGATGACACTCAGGGCAATGAGCAGCAGGCACGCCAGTGCCCCCATGACCAGCAGATAGCTGAACGAGGGCGGGTCCTTCTTGATGCCTCCCTCAAAGGGCTCAATCAATAGTCCAATCACCAGCAACGCCGCAGCCAGGCCGAACAGGTCGCGCCACAGAGCCACATAGCCCTGGCCCCGGCGCAGCGACAGCCATCCGATGCCCAGCAACACAGCGGTGACGGCCATATTGAGCAGGAGCTGGCGAGTGTAGAGCAGTGTCAGGTTGGTCACCACCAGTGCCAGACACACCAGCAGCACCGTCCCCGCCTTGACAGCGCGCGGAGCGGCAGTGGGCGGCTGCGCCATCGCCTGGCGCATCAGCTCGCCGGCGCGGGATGCCGGAATGATGATGAACAGATACTTGAGCATCCAGGGCTGATAGTACCAGTCGAGGGGTGTCCAACGCAGTGCAGCCTGCGCCCAACTGCCGTCGACGGTCGATGACAGGAACAATGCCGCCAGGGCAAGCAACATGAGCCAGCGCATGCGCTCATGACCGATGGTCAGCAGATAGAGCAGTCCTCCCCACAGGGCCACGTTGGCCATGATGAGGATGATGATGTTGCTGCGATGCGGGTCAAAGCCAGTGCCGTCGGGATAGTGCATCATGAGCATCGCCACCAGTCCCAGCAACAAGGCCGCCGGCTGGATGGTGTGGCGCAGCCAGGCGGGCCACCGCTCGGGCAGGCGCATGAACATGGCGAACATGGCCGCAAAGCACCCCAGCGCCATGAGCCAGTGGTGCCACGTCTGCTGTCCACCGCTGGTGACGTAGGGATAAAAGTGCTGTACCAATATCGCAAAATAGGTGAGCAGAACCGACCGCCATACTATCTGTCCGGTCAGCCGCAGCCGCGACATGCCACGCTCGCGCCGCTTGCCGATGCTGAACGGGAAAGCCGCCCCCATGGCAAAGAGGAAAGCCGGGAACACAAGGTCGACCCAGGTGACCCCGGCGATAGCGGCATTGTAGGCATGGGTGGGGGGCGGCTCCTGGCAGTGGTACATCCATCCGGGCAGGATACCGCCCACCACGGTGGCGCTGAGAATCATTGTGATGATGGCATAGCCACGCAGGGCATCGAGGGCAAGCGAACGTTTCATTGCAGTGGGTTGTCGAGGTGAGGGGTGAGAGTTGTCGAGTTTTCGAGTTTTCGAACAGTCGAGCATTCGAACGATCGAGCGATCGAGCTGTCGAGCGATCGAACATTTTATGGCTTAAGGGATTGGGCAGTGGAGGTGTAGGTGCGGCCCCAACGGTCGGTGGCACGCACCTGAATGTGCGCGTCAGGATTTTTGGGCCGTGCCTTGAACAGGTGATGCGTCAGGTTGGGCGTGATCCACTCATAAACCACTTTTTTCCGGTCGGCACAGTCGATGCGCGCCTTGGGGTCATAGCCTGTGAACTGCTGCATCTGTGCGGTCACACGGCCATTCTCGAGCAGCTCGACACGCCATCGCGAGTCGTAGTTCCAGACGTTGGCCACCACCTCGTCGGGATGGTCGGGGTCGGCCCCAGGCCGGTAAGCCGTGAGCTGGTAGTCATCGGCACGGCCCACCCCCTTGTAGCGCCACCGCACCCGGTCGCCGTCGAAGTCATAGATGGCATAGCCGCGCGGCGCGCCGTCGAGACACTCGGGCAACCGCCACCAGGTGCCGCACGCCGCTGCCGTGTTGTGCTCATAGAGGCGGTCGCTATGCTCGATGTTGAGGTTATAGTGCATGTGGCCCGAGATGATGTGCACACGATAGGGCTTGAGCACATTGTGCAAGGCCTGTGCGTTGACCATCTGGTCGGCAATGGGTCCATACTCGTAGGCAAAGGGCACCTGCTCGGGGGTGAGACGGGTGGGGATGTGCATGGCCATAACGACCAGGCTGCCGGGCTTGACACCGCTCAGGTCCTGCTCCAGCCAGTGGAAGGTGGCCTCGTCGCAATAGCCCATATAGTAGAACTCACGGCCGATGTAGAAGTTGTCGTTGATGACGATGTAGTGCACCTGCCCACGGTCGAAACTGAAGTGGTCGGGACCAAAGTAGTCCTCAAAGGTGTGATGCGATGTCTCGTGGCTGCGGCCGTTGTAGTCCATGTCATGGTTGCCGATGACACGATAGACAGGCATGGGCAACGACTCGACGCGCTTGAGATAGTCGGGAAACAGCCACGGACTGTCGCCCACGATATCGCCACAGTCCAGCCCCAGCACATCGCGGTCGGTGATCGAGGCGGCCAGCTGGGCCATCTCAGCCACTTGGGCACCATACTGGTCGAGGTCGGCCAGCGCGGTCACTTGCGCGTCGGCCTGGACGATGAGCGTGTGCCGATGATCATCGCGCGGATTGCGCCGCAACTCGAAGTCATAACGGTCCTGCCCCTGAGCGAGGCGATGATAGAACGCGGGGACTGTGGCTCGACCCAAGGGGGGCAAGTAGCCTGCCGGCGTGGTAAGATAGACAAAGCGCGCCCCGTCGGGGCAGACGATGGTGTAGTGGCCCTGCTGGTCGGTGCGCACCACGTTAAAGCCGTCGGTGACCGCCACACCGGCCAATGGCTGCCCGTCGCACGCGACCTGGCCGGTGACGGTGCGGGTCTTCAAGCCCTGCGCCACCGCCACCAGCCCAATCAGTGCAAAAATGATTAATGACAAAATTCTTCTCATGACACTACTGCAGCGTGTTCAGGTAGTTGTCGACCCCCTGGCGAATAGCGTTCCAATAGTCGAAGTTGCGCACATGCACCATGTCGAAGATAAAGTAGCCGTCGGCATGATTGATGCAAGCGTCGACGGTCTGTGTGACCCCGCTGGCCTTGCCTCCGTCGGGCCATCCAGTGGGGTTGCCCACATCGGGTCCACCGGCAAACTCGACATCACCCATGAGCAGCGTCTGCGCCTGTCGGCAGAAACCCTCACAGGTCCACTCGCCGGTGCCATAGATGCTCTCGGTGCCGGCGTATGCCCCCAGCAGCAGGAAGTCGAGCTCCCCAGCCAAGCCATAGTTATGATAGTCGCTGTTGGCCCAGCGCGAATAATAGTTGGATGTCTGGTAGCGGTTGCTGGCCCAGTTCACCCCATATTCATAGTAGGTCGAGTACCACCCGCCGACGTAGGCTGCAAACTGCACATCGGGGTTGACGGCCTTGACCGTGTCGCGTGCACGGACGATGAAGTCGTGGATGACCTTGGCGCGGAACGCCATCCACTGCTTGAAGTAGGTGGGTGGCCACCAGGGCAGTGGCGACACAGCCATGCCCGGTGTCATCACGCTCGATGGCCAGTCGGTGACCGTGTGACCCAGATACTGCTCAAACTTCTGCCGCGACACGTCGCTGAAATCGCTCAAGAACTCGTCGTAGCGGCAACGGTCCAGCACGATGCCGTCCAGCTGATACTGGGCCAGGTCGGCCAGCATGGTCAGCAGATATTGCTGCACCTCGTCGTTGGCCGGGTTGAAAAACTTGCAGTTGTGGCCAGCGTCGTCCATGGCATTGACCAGACCGTCGGCCGTATTGAGCACAGTGACCCAGTCGCGCTTGGTCGCGTCGCGGAACACCACCCCCTGCTTGCCCATGCCATAGAGGTACTCATAGCCTCCGACCATGGTGTTGACCCCGGCATGCACACGCAGGCACAGTTCATGCCCGATGTCGATGAACGCCTGCAGATAGTCCCATGTGGCTGTGCGGGTGCACTTGCGATAGTAAGGTCCGTCCCAGTAGGGCAGCCAGGTGACCTGGTCGATGACCGAGCAATCAAACAGCACATCGCCCTCCGAGGGTCGCACGTCGACCACGACATCGGTGATGCCGGCGGCACGTGCCCGCGCCAGGTCGCGGCGAATGTTGTCCTTGCTGTTGGCAAACACGGGGAAGTTAGCGCTGGCGTCAATCCACATATAGCGCGGTTTTTCGCTGATGGCGTGCGCCTTGCCCAGCATGATGTTGATGAGCGCGTTGACGTCGCTCACGTCGACGGTGCCGTCGCTGGTGACATCGGCCAGCAAGCGGTTGCCACCGACCTGTGTCTTGCCCAGCATGATGTTGATCACGGCGTTGACATCGCTCACGTCAACCGTGCCGTCGTTGTTCAGGTCGCCCCGTGTGAAGGCACCGGCTGGAGCCGAAGCGACGACCAGTGCCACAAAAAATGCGAGCAGATTTTTGATTCTCATAATATTTCTAGTAGTGAAGGAGATGGACTTGTGAATGGGGTAAAGGACGCGGCTATCCACGTCCCCTACCCTTTTCATGATCCATTATTCATTGCGAAGAGTATTCAGATAGTTGTTGACACCGAGGCGAATGGCGTCCCAGTAGTCAAAGTTGCGCACATGCACCATGTCAAAGATAAAATAGCCGTCGGCGGCATTGATGCAGGCATCGACACTCTGTGTCACTGCGGCAAACTGCCCTCCTCCGGGCCATCCCTCGGGGTTGCCGACATCGGGTCCGGCGGCAAATTTCACGTCACCCTTGAGCAGTGTCTGCGCCTGTCGGCAGAATCCCTGGCACGACCACTCGCCGCTGCCATAGATGCTGTTGGTGGCAGCGTATGCTCCCAGCAACAGGAAGTCGAGGTTCTGCGCAAATCCATACTTGTGATAGTCGCTGTTGGCCCAGCGTGGATAGTCGGCCGACGGGTCATACTTGCTGCTGGCCCAGTTGACCCCCACGTCGTAGTAGGTCGAATACCACGCTCCGACATAGACGGCAAACTGGATCTTGTTGTTTGTGCCCTTGATGGCATCGCGTGCGCGCAGGATAAAGTCATGGATGACCTTGGCGCGGAATGCCATCCACTGCTTGAAATAGGTGGGCGTGGTGCTGGGGATGGGGGTGACCGCCATGCCGGGTTTCATCACGTCGGCGGGCCAGTTGTCGACAGCATGGCCCAGATACTGCTCAAACTTCTGTCGCGAGATGTCGCTGAAGTCACTCGAAAAGTTATCATAGCGGCAGCGGTCCAGCACGATGCCGTCCAGGTCATACTTGGCCAGGTCGCGCAGCATCGTCAGCAGATAGCGTTGCACATCGTCGTTGGCGGGGTTGTAGAACTTTGTGCCGCGGTCACTCTGGTCCATCTCATTGACCAGCCCGCCGGTGGTGTTGAGCACGGTGACCCAGTCGCGCTGCTCGGCCTTGCGGAACACGGCTCCCTGCTGACCCAGGTTGGCATATTTGCATCCGCCCACCATCATGTTGACACCGGCATGCACCCGCAGTCCCAGCTCGTGACCGATGTCGATGAATGCCTGCAGATAGTCCCATGTGGCGGTGCGGGTATACATCGTGTAGTGTCCGCCCTGCCACGACGGCAGCTGTGTGACACGGTCGATGACCGAGCACTCAAACAGCACATCGCCCTCGGTCGGCCGCACATCGACCACGACATCGGTGATGCCTGCATCGTGTGCCCGCCCCAGGTCGCGGCGGATGTTGTCCTTGCTGTCGGCAAAGATGGGAAAGTTGGCACTGGCGTCAATCCACATATACCGTGGTTTCTCCTGCACTGTCACGGAGGGTTCGGGGTCAGGAGTTGGGGTGGGTGTGGGCGACGGCTCATCGTTGCCACACGCCGTCAGGGTGGCGGCCAAGCCCATGAGCATCAGTAGTGAGCGCAGTAGTTTCATTTTATTCGTTTTGTTGTTGGTTAAAGGGCTGCAAATCGGGCCCAACCGGCCGATTTGCAGCCCTGAGTGTTAAGGATTATTGTTCGATGCAGTCAAACTCGATGCAGCCCACAGTGAGGTGGGTGTTGCTGGTGTAGACCAGGTCAAGGCGCTTGCCATCCTTGGTGGGGATGAGCTTGACATCGGCCACACGTTCGGCGCCGGCAGCAGGTGTGACCTCTAAGTTCGCGTCAGCCACGGCGTAGGTGCCCACCAGACCCGGAGCATTGTCCACCTTGTTCACACCGTCGAAGTAGTCGACTGTGTCGGTGTTGAACAGATAGAGTGAGCCGGGCAGTCCCCATTGGGGCCAGAAGCCCATGGTGAAGAGCACGGTATAGTTCACGCCATTGAACGTGGTGCAGTAGCAGTTGGCATACTTCATGCCCCATTCAGCACCGGTTCCCACCGGCAGGAGCGAGCCGGCCACCTCGTTGGTGGTGCCGTTGATGTAGTAGAAATTGTCGACTCCATCGGCATACTGTCCCAAGAAGTAGCCGTCGGCCGGGTTGGCCGTGCGCTGAGCGATGTTGAAGTTGTTGTCGCGCGAGCCGATTTGCACAATGCCGCTGCCACCGATTGTCACCACTGTAGCCTCGGGGTTGACGACACCGTCGGTGACTGTCCAGCGCGCGATGTGCTGGGCATAGAGTCCGCCGAAGGTAGCCACGATAGTTGCATCGTCATCGAGGTTGCCAATCACCTGCACATAGTCGCCCAGAGTGATGCCCCAAGCATTGGGAGCCTCCAGAATCTTGACCGGATCGGCAGTGACATCGGCCGTCTTCCACAGGCAGAAGTTCGAGCCCTGACCGTCGGCCCAGTTGGCGATGACCAGGTTGCCGTTCTCATCGCTGGTCACACTGCCCGTGGGCACAGCCTCGCCCAGAGCAATCTCGCCCAGCTTCTCGCCCGTGGCCTTGTTGACATAGACCGGCGTGCGTCCGTCGCCCAGGCACACCACCACATAGTCGCCCACCGTTGCCACCGTGGGATGGATGGCATTGGCATCCAGGTCGTCGTAGAGCGCCTTAAGTTCGACGGCAAACAACGTCTGTGCCGAACCCTCGCGGATGCCGTCACCGCCCTGCGGCTCGGGTGTGATCTTACCCAGCATGATGTTGATGATCATGTTGACATCGTCGATGCCCACCTCGCCGTCGGCAGTGAGGTCGGCAGCCGCCGTCTTGTCCACCTTGCCCAGCATCATGTTGATGACCATGTTGACATCGTCGATGCCCACCTCGTTGTCACCATTGATGTCGCCAATAGTTGCTGCGCTGGCGCTGCCACACATTGCAGCCACCATTGCGCCTACCATGAAAAGTCGTTTTAGCTTCATAGTGTTGTTAATTTTGATGGTTAAACTTTGAGTTATTTTTTTGCGTTAGAGTTGTCTGGTGTGCGAGACTGCGTCTCGCAACACTCAGACATGTGCTTGTCTCATTGGGATTATTTCTCGCTAGTTCATCGAGACGGCGCTGACCACTTTGCGCTCGGTGCCGTCGCTGGGCTTTATGACGGGCTTGCCGTTAACCAGCATCATGGTCGAGCCACCGCCATCCAGATTCAGTGCCTGCGTGCAACCCATGTCCTTGAGGATGTTGGCCACATCGAGGGTGCTCAAGCCCGGCACATCGGGGGTCATGTTGCGTCCCTCGCACACAAAGTAGATGAGCCTTGTGCCCGTGCAGCCGATGGCTGTGCGCGGGGCATTCCCATCGGCCCCGATGTCCTCGAGCCACTCGTCCTGCCAGTTGTTGCACACCTCGCCGGCACGCAACAGCACCGGTCCGCCACCGATGGCAGTGACGGCGTCCATCAGTTTGCCACCCTCGGGGAAGGTGGCGCTAGGCACCTTGTCTGCCTCAAGCGGGAACTGTGTGGGATAGCTGTAGGTCTTGTCGTTGGCTCCGCTAGAGGTGATGGTGGTGTAGGTCCACGCCGTCTCATAGGTGCCGTCGGCCAGTTTGCCGAAGTAGCCATGCACGGGATAGTAGAATGTTGTTGTCCAGTCGGGGCTGCTCACCTGGTTGGCCGGGCTGACGAGCTGCCCGTCGCGCCACATCAGGCTGAGCGATGTCCCGTCCCAGAAATAGCCGCCGTTGATGATCACGGCAGCCGCCTTGGCGTTGTAGAAGTCGGTGGGCGTGTTATAGCCTTTGGCCTCGCCCAGCACATCAAAGACGACCTTGTTGACATCGGCCACGGCGACGTATGCCACGGCATTCTTGCCCTGCAGCGTCTGCGGCGCGCGATAGACGTTGATGTAGTTGGGCAACTCACCATACTCGTTGCCCACGTTGGTCCAACCGAGCTCGACGAGTTTGGGGTTGGCGTCGTCGGTGCCCGGTTCGGGTCCCGGCTCGGGTTCCTCGGTGGTCCAGTCCCACCATTGCACGGGCTTGTTCTCGTCGCCACATGCCGTGAGTGCCAGCATTGCGGCTGCAAAGATCAATATTCTGTTGAGTTTCATCATTTTGTTTTTTAAATGGGTGAGGAAGCCAGGAAGCCAGCTTCCTCACCGCTGATGATTGATGTATTTTACTTTTGGATGCAGTCAAACTCGATGCAGCCCACGCTCAAGTGCGTGTTGCTCACATAGTAGAGGTCGAGGTAATAGCCGTCCTTGGTGGGCATGAGCACGACATCGCCGCACCGGCTGTCGCCGGCGTAGGGGATGGTCTCATAGTCGGTCATGCCGAAGGTGGCCACCAGTCCCGATGCGGTGTTGACCGCCGCACCGTTGAAGTAGGTGGTCGAACTGGTGTCGAGCAGATAGAGGATGCCCGGCAGACCCCAGTTGGGCCAGTAGCCCATCGAGTAGAGCACGGTGTAGCTGTTGCCGTTGAAGATGCGGCTGTCGCAGTAGGCATTCTTCTTGCCCCACGAGAGTCCGTCGGCGACGGGACCGAGGCTTCCGACGACGGTGTTGGTCGTGCCGTTGATGAAGTAGAACGGGTCGTTGCCGTCGGCATACTGTCCCATGAAGTAGCCGTCGGCGGGGTTGATGCTGCGCATGGCCACCTTGGTGTTGTTGTCGCGGTAGTTCCACTGCACGACACCATTGATGCTCACCACCTCGGGCTGCCCGACGACACCGCCAGTGACATGCCAGCGCACGAAGTGCTGGGCATAGAGTCCGCCCGTGGTTGCCACGATATAGGCCTCGTTGTCAAGGTCGCCCACCACCTGGATGTAGTCGCCCAGGGTGAGGTTGAGCGCGTTCTCATAGTCCAGCAGCTTGACGGGCGCCTTGTCGACACCGTCGCTACGCCAGATGCTGAATGTCGAGCCGTCCGAGAAGTTGGCGATGAGCAGGTGCCCGGCTTCGTCGCTCGAGACGCAGCCCGTGGGCACAGCGTTGCCCAGTGTGATGTCGCCCACCCGGCTGCCGGTGTTCTTGTCGATGTAGAACGGCGTGGAACCGTCGCCCAGATTGACCACCACATAGCGGCCCAGCGCGGCCAGCGTGGGATGGATGCTCTCGGCAGCGGTCACCCCGGCCATGCGTGCCAGGTCGGCCTCAAACTTGAGCACACCCGAGCCGGCGCGGATGCCATTGTCCACCTTCTCGGGCACGAGCTTGAGCAAGGTGTAGGTGGCCTTCGACGTGCCATTGTCGGCCGTGACAGTGACGGTGGCGCCCTCGTTCATGTCCATCGGTGTGCCCGGCTCGGGACTGATGGTGGCATGAGGCGACAGCGTGCACTCGAATGTCGCGTCAGTCAGGTCGGCGGCAGTCGGAATCGAGATGGTCTTGTTCTCCTCGTCGATGATGCACGACAGGTCGCCATTGACGGTGAACGCCAACACGGCACACTTGCTCGACCGTGTGCGCTCGCCGCGGATGGTGATGGGCCACTTCTCGCCCTGCGGATTGGTGAACGTGAAGGTGTGGGTCTGGTTCAAGTCCAGGATGGTGATGGGCGGGTCGATGGTGCAGTTGTTGTCCAGCTCCACCTTGACACGCATGGTCTTGAGATCGGCTTCGGTGGTGGGGTCATCACTGTCCTCGGGATAGTACCAAGGGATGGGGATGACAAAGTCGGTCTGATCGGGGTCGGTGACGGTGAGTTTTGCCGCCTCGACCTCGGCATATTTACCCTGTGTGAACAGGGCCGTGATGCTGGTGATGCCCTGCCGGTCGGCGGTGGGCAGCACATACTCGGGGTCGTGGCAAGCGGTGGTCGCCACGGCCAGCATCACGCAGGCTGAAAGATATAATAAATTCTTTTTCATGTCGATTGAAGTTTTAGTGTGTGAGACGCTTAGTTCCACTCGGGGAATTGCTGGACACTCTTGTTGCTCGAGAGCTCGCTCTCGGGCAGCGGTGTGGTGTACATCTTGGCCGGGAAGTGGCGGTCTTCGGTGTCACACTCCACATAGTAGTAGGTGAATGTGCCGTCGCCCTTCTTCTCGATGCGGAAGCCGTGCACGCGGTAGCCCGAGAATGCGCTCTCGGCCAGGTGCCAGCGACGCATGTCCCAGTAGTACTGTCCCTCAAAGGCCAGCTCGACCTTGCGCTCCTGGCGGATGGCTGCCATCAGGTTGTCGCCGCTCAGGCCGTTGAGGCGCGGCAGTCCCACCGCAGGCCGCGTGCGCACCTGGTTGAGTGCGTCGAGCGCCTGCTCGGGCTTGTTCAGGCGATAGCATGCCTCGGCATAGTTGAGCAACACCTCGGCATAGCGGATAGCGGTCCAGGGCTTGGTGCACCGCTGATCGACGCTGAAGTCATGGTCCTCGTCGACGAGCTTGCGCAGATAGTAGCCTGTGGTCGTGCGTCCTGCGGGCTTGGTCTCGACTTTCCATTGTGCATAGCCATCGGCTCCGCCCACAAACGGCTCGATGGTGCGGCCTTTCCACTCGGCTCCGTTATAGAGGATGGTGAAGGCAAATCGCGGCTCGAGCTGTGCGTAGGGCGGTGTGCCCGTCACACCGTCGGCGTCGTGCCAAGCCTCCCAGTTGGGCTTGCCTCCGGTCTTGAGCTCAAAGCTCTCGACCATCTCCTGGGTGGGCGTGCCATAGCCGCCATCGATGCTGTTGTGCTGGGTGTTCTTGTCTCCGCCCGGCGCATAGTAGTTGTCAAACGAGTGGGTGATGCTCTCCTTGTTGTAGCAATATTGCAGGATGGCCCCTTGTCCACCCGGGGTGAACGGCGTGTTGAGGTCGTCGGGCATCGCATAGCCCATCGACATGACCTTGAGCGCCGCGTCGTGTGCGTCCTGCCACCGCTCGGCATAGAGCATGACTCGCGACAGGAAGGCATAGGCGGCACCGCTGGTGAGGCGACCGTTGGGCACCAGGCTGACAGGCAGATGCTCGGCGGCAAACTTGAGGTCCTGATAGATGAACTCATAGACCTCATCTTCGGGTGTCAGCGGTGTGTCCTTCTGATACTTGTCCATGTCCTCGTCGCGCAGCACCACGCTGTGATATTTCTTAGCCAGCTCGGCATAGTAGAATGCGCGGAAGAATCGCAGCTCGGCCTCGACCTCGTCGCGGTCTTGCTGGGCGAAGGTGGCATATTTGCGCAGGTTGGATATTCCCTGGTTGGCGCGGGCGATGTATCGATACATCGTCGACCAGCTGCCCAGGTAGGTCGACACATAGCTTGTGGTGAGCGTGGCCGCTCCGCCGTAGGCAAACTCGCTGGGGATGTAGCACAGCGAGTTGTAGGTCATGTCGCCATACTTGAACTCGTCGGTGAGCGCCTCGGTCATGCCCGCCAGGCACTCGCCGCTGTTATAGTTGCCCAGATAGGCGATGTCCTCATACATGTTGTTGACCACCAGTTGTGCATTGGCCTTGCTGGTCCAGATGAGCTTGTCGCTCACCGAGTTGGTGGGCTCGAGGTCCAGATAGTCGTTGCACGAGCCCAAAGCCATCATGGCGCTGGCCAGGGTCAAGATTGCTAGATATTTTGTTTTCATGACTGTGCTGATTTAGAATGTGATATTGAGACCTCCCATGAGTGTGCGCTGCTGCGGATAGTAGCCATTGTTGACCTGCGGCGACTCGGGGTCGAATCCGGCGGGCAGGTCGTCGATGGTGAACAGGTTGCTGCCCTGGGCGTAGATGCGGATTTTCTCGATGCCGATGCGCATGGTCAGCGCGCGCGGCAGGGTGTAGCCCAGCTGCAACGACTTGAGGCGGATGTAGTCGCCCTTGCGGAACCAGAAGGTCGATGCCAGGCCATTGTCGCCACCGTGGCCGGTGTTGCCGGCAGTGAGGCGCGGCATGGTGCCGTCAGGGTTGTCGATGTTCCAGGCATTGGTGACCAGGAACAGCGGCGAGTTGCCCTGCTCCTTAAACGTCTGCGTCCAGATGGTGTTGTCGTCGTAGCCGTTGTAGTAGGTACCGGTCATCGACACGTCAAACTTGGCTCCACCGGTGAACTGCGCGTTCAGGTCAAAGCCATTCCAGTCGGCGCTCAGGCCGAGGCCGAAGGTGACCTCGGGACGCGAGTCGCGGCCGATGCGTCCACGGTCCTGATAGTCAACCTTGCCGTCGCCGTTGAGGTCGACATAACGGATGTCGCCCACATTGGGACGAGTGCCGAACCAGGCCGAATTGTCAATCTCCTCTTCCGACCGATAGAGCCCGTCGGCCACCCAGCCATAGAAGGCGTTAACGCTGGTGCCCGTGACCTTGGCCCACTCGGGAGTGTTGGGTGCGTCGGGATAGCGCAGCCAGCGGTTCTTGGCCCACGAGATGTTGCCGGTGATGCCATAGTTGAAAGTCTTTCCGCCGGCAGTGAAGTGGTTGCGGTGCGAGAGCAACAGGTCGATACCCTTGGCATCCATCTTGCCATAGTTGGCGTAGGTCTTGTAGAAGCCGCCCATCGACGAGGGATAATCGCCGCCCATCGACATGAGCATGTCGTGGGTGTAGTTGTAGAACGCGTCGACCTCAATGCCCAGCTTGCCGCCCCACAACTGGGCGTCGAAACCATAGTTGAGCGAGTTGGTCTTCTGCCAGGTCAAGTCGGGGTTGGCGATATAGGCCAGATAGACCGAGTTGACCAGCGCCTCGTTGGTGGCCACCTTGTTGCCGAAGGCGTATGTGCTGAGGAAGGCGTATGCATCGCTGCCCGAGTCATCGCCCGTCACACCATAGCTCACGCGCAACTTAAGGTCGCTGAGCCAACTATTGGTCGACTCCATGAATGCCTCCTTGCTGATGCGCCATGCCACCGATGCACTGGGGAAGAACGACCAGCGCTTGCCACTGACATTGCCCGAGAACTTGTAGGAGCCGTCATATCGGCCACTGAACTCGGCATAGTAGCGGTCGGCATAGTTATACTGTCCGCGGAAGACAAATCCCGCCACACGCGAGTGGTCGCTCCAGCCGCCGATGGCATCCATCGTGCCATAGTTGAGCTCGGGCAGACCGGTGAAATTGAGGTCCTTGGCGTATGCGCTGATGCCGTCGCTCTTGTTGTCACGCACCTCCATCAGGGCCAGCAAGCCCAGGGTGTGGTCGCCGAAGGTGCGGTCGTAGTTGAGCTGCAAGTCGGCCAGCAGCTGGGTGTAGTTGTTCATGCCCTGCCCCACGCGGATGCTGGTGCCCTTGGCTCCAGTGGTGGTGGTGAAGGTGCGCTGGCTGGCGTTGTAGTTGGCGACCTCAAAGGGCTCGTCCAAGTTTTTGTTGCGCGAGTTGCTGTAGTCGTATGCGCCGGTGAACTTGGCACTGAGTCCCTCGACCCAGGGCACGTCGAATCGCAACGACACGTTGGTGCTCAGGCTCATGGCATGGGTCTTCTTGTAGCCACTCTCGTAGATGGCGGCCAGCGGGCTGTTGGGCGAGCTGCCGTTGGCCGAGATGATGCCCGTGTACAGGCCATTGTAGCGCTCGGCCAGATAGGGGTGCATGGCGATGGCCTGGTGGGCGATGCTCAGGTAGCCCACCTCATACGAGCCATTGTCGGCACCGCCCGAGAGGAAGCCCGGGGTCTTGGTGTCGGCGACATAACCGCTGGCTCCCATCGACAGGGTCCAGTATTTGCCTATCTTCGACTCCAGGTTCAGTCGCATCGAGTAGCGGTCGTAGGTGAAGTTGTCGATATTGCCCTTCTGGCCCATGTAACCCAGCGAGCCATAGTAGGTGGTGCGGTCGTTGCCGCCCTGCATCGACAGGGTGTGCTTGGTGTTGGTGCCCGTGCCGAAGACTTTGTCGATATAGTTGACATCGTCATATCCGTCGCCGGCATCGCCATTGCCAATCTGGTCGATCATGCTCTGAGGATAGCGCGGCACATACTGTGAGCGGTCGGTGATCACACCACGCGCCATCTGGTCCATCAGGTCGGCCATGTTGTAGTAGTTCATAAACTCGCGAGCGTTCATAAACTTGGGGAAGTTGGCGTTATACGAGCCACCAATCTGCCCGTCGTAGGTGATGGTGGGCGACCGTTTTGCGCCCTTCTTGGTGGTGACGATGATCACACCGCCGCTCGACTTCAGACCATAGACGGCCGTTGCGCTGGCGTCCTTGAGCACCGACACGCTCTCGATGTCGTTGGGGTCGACCTCATTGATGCTGCGCGGGATGCCATCGACGATATAGGTCACCGAGTTGATCGAGCCACGGATGCGCAGCGACGCCTGGTCCTGGCCCGGCTCACCTGAGGTCTGCACCGACGAGATGCCGGCCACACGGCCACCCAGAATCTGGGTGATGTTGGTCGACGGGGTCACCAGCAGTTCGTCGCCCTTGATGGCCGAGACAGCGCCGGTGATCGACGACTTCTTCTGCTTGCCATAGCCCACGACAACCACGTCGTCGAGGTTCATGGCGTTGTCCTGCATGACGATGTCGAGGGTGGACGATTGCCCCACCTTGACCTCTTGCGTGGTCATGCCTACATAGCTGAACACAAGGGTCTGCCCCGTGCGTGCCGCAATGGCATAGCCTCCGTCGATGTCGGTGGTCACGCCAGTGGGCGTGCCCTTGACCAGCACCGACACGCCGATGAGCGGGTCGCCTGACTTGTCGGTGACGACTCCCCTCACCATCTGCTGCGCCCACCCCAGCAGGGGCAGCACAGCCAGCAACATGAGCAGCAACAGCCGGCCCACGTTGTCTCGAACTGCATGTTTAACAGTATGTTTCATAAGGAATCAGTGTTATTGTGTGATTAATGTTTCGAGATATGGGTTTCGAT
>Ga0256404_1000947_pt1 | contig 73664 bp, 78 predicted proteins | sample RumenRJG_01DNA_FD_185990 | JGI IMG/M metagenome (GOLD analysis project Ga0256404, IMG submission 185990) | Bovine rumen microbial communities from Lethbridge, Alberta, Canada - RJG_01 | ecosystem: Host-associated > Mammals > Digestive system > Stomach > Rumen | place: Canada: Alberta | collected...
ATGTGCCGTGTTTCGGCGAACTTGTAATAAGCATTTACGGCAAAGCGCCATAACTCTGCTTTATCGAGCTTCTCGAACTCTTTACGGAGTTTATAGACCATGTCGTAAATATTTTCGTGCATAAAATCGCCTTTATGAGTAATCTCATTTTTTATTATATATGCGAATACTCATATTGTCAATGAGTTTTTGCATTGTAATTTATAATGAAATTATGTTTGACAAGAAATTAAAAGAATTAAGGTCTGAAAATAAATTAACACAAACGCAAATGGCGTTAATCATAGGCTGTAATCAATCTATGATTACACGTTGGGAAAAAGGCGAATGCGAACCAACAGAAAACATTATAAGAAAAGTTGCATTATATTTTAATGTATCAGCCGACTATTTACTCGGTATCGAAGACGAAAGCGGAAGAAAAATATATATTAACAATAGCTTTAATGGTGTAAACCAGAATATAAAATTTTAAGGAGTAACAATAATGAAATGTCCTAACTGCGGAAGCGAAAAGATTACACTTATCCAGAAGAAAAAAAGAAACTACTATTTACCTATCAATTTTAGTGCTATCGTACTTTTAATTTTCTTATCGTCTTTTATATCTAATGCAATAGCCTATGCGCAAGCCGGGAAATATGTTCTTATTGCAGAAATAATAATAGTTATTATCGACATAGCCGCAAATATCTTATTAGCCGTAACGGATAAGCCAAAGATTAAAGTTATCTGTATGGATTGCGAATATAGCGAAGATTACGACCAATAGTTCTAATATGAATTAAATTTTGTAAGTAATATCCCCTATACATAAAAAGAACGCCCGGTAATAGGCGTTCTTTGTTTTTCGGCTCCGCCGAAAGTAAATATTTTACAATCTGTATTTTGCGAATAGATATATAAATAAAATTTTCAGTAAGTTTACGAATATCGCCCTGATTAGCTTGCATTTTCGTGCCGAAATTCCCTATTTTTGCTTATGCTTATCCGCCGTAATTTCAGTAAATAATATGCTAATCGCCCATCGTTTTTATGGAAGTCAAAACTTCTTTTCTATGGACAATAAAATTTATCTATGGTAATATATATTCGATATGAATTACACGGAAGAACGCGACGTAAAATACCTTAATAAGCTACGCAACGAAGTATTACCCTTTTTGCCGCCTTTTTGCACGGATTTTTTGGTCGGTATCGGCATGCGTACCACTGCGCTTACACGCTACAATTACGCTACCGACTTAAAGTTATTTTTTGAATATCTGACTTCCCGCGGTAACGTTTTCGACGGCAAATTGCCCGAAGAAATTACGCTCGAAGATATGAAATCGGTCACGAAACGCGACATAGAACGTTTTCTCGACTATATTTCGAGCTACTACTCCGACACTTGCCACTCCTACCTAAAAAACTCCGATTCTTCCAAATCACGCAAAATGAGCGCCGTACGCGCCCTGTTTACCTATTTATATAAGACCGATTTACTGCCAGAAAACGTTGCTATTAAAGTCGATATGCCGAAAATCAGAGAAAAAGAGATTATCCGCCTCGAAGACGACGAAGCGGCGGGCGTACTCGACCAGCTCAATAATAACGCTACCTTTTCAAGCGACAGACAAAACAATTATAACAATAATAACACTAAATTAAGAGATAACGCCATTATTACCCTGCTTCTCGGCACCGGTATTCGTGTAAGCGAACTTGTCGGCTTAAATATCGACGACGTGGATTTCGTAAATAATACCTTTACCGTTACTCGCAAAGGCGAAAAGCGTTCCATATTATATTTTTCGGAAGATATAGCCATCGCTCTTAACGATTACCTCGATTACAGAGAAAAACTTATCGAAAAACATCCGGACGCAGACCGGGAAGCCTTATTTTTGTCCTTACAAAGAAAACGTATCGGCGTACGCGCAGTAGAACAGCTCGTAAAGAAGTACGCGGTTGCTGTGACTCCCCTTAAAAAAATCACTCCTCACAAATTGAGAAGCACGTACGGCACCGCTTTGTATCGTGCGACGAAAGACATTTACGTCGTAGCGGAAGTACTCGGACATAAGGATATAAACACGACCAAACGCCATTACGCCGCCATTAGCGAAGATATAAAGAAGAGCGCGGTCGATAAAGTTAAGTTTACGCCGAATGACGCTAAAAACGACGACTAAATAACAAAAAGTATTTCATATTTCTCCTCATTTTATAATTGTATTACATATTTCGACATAATTTGCAGTTGACTATTTTTTGAAAAATACTTATAATTATAGATATAAAACGTAATTTTGTAAGGAGCAAACATAAATGGAAACAAACACCGATATGTTGCGCGGTCGCGTCGATATTTTCGTGCTGAAAGCCCTTTCCGTTCGCGACGGATACGGCTACGATATATTGAACTACGTACACGACAAAACCGAAGGACACTACGAGATGAAACAATCGTCCATATACAGCGTCCTCAAACGCCTTGAAAAACAAGGATACATTTCTTCCTACGACGGAACGGAAAGTAACGGCGCAAAAAGGCGTTACTATACCCTTACGGACGCAGGAAGACAGTTGCTTGCGTCCGAAGAAAAAGAATGGGAATACACCCGTACGCTTTTGGACAATCTCGTTTCCGACAAGACTTTCGACTTAATGAGCGATACGCCGCCTTTCCATCCGTCCGATTTACGTCCCCTTACGAGAAGAACGGCAAAATCCGACGCAGAAAATGAAGAAGTTGCCGACGAACAAACAGCTATCGAAGAGAAAGCCGCTCCCCTTAACGATATAAATGAAAGCGAAGCAGCTGCCACCGAAATCGAATCGCCTGTTTTTGTTGAAAATTCAAGCGTAACTTCAGAAAACGCCGAAATAGCGGCAACCGAAATTGCCGTCGCACACGACGATACGAATAGCGAGCAAGCGGAAACGATTTCCGACGGTACAAAACGGCAGTCTAACGATACGGTTACTTTTACTCCCGTTCGGGAACAAATTTCACAAACGCAAGAAACGGTTAAACCTATCGTAGAAGAGCCTACAATTTATGAAAAAATAGCGATGACCACGCCGAATACATATACCAAAACAACCGTACGCGGCGATAAGTATAGAGAATTCTTCGGGGATTTGTTCACCAGAAACGATAAAGTCGAAGAAAAGGTCGCGGTAGAAAGCGTAGATATCGACTGCTCTCATATTAACGATTTACGTAATCATCTCGACAGAGAAGGTATAAAACTACGTTCTTACGAACCGACAAACACCGGTAAAGGTCTCGTTAAATACGTTCTTGTAAATAAATTATTCAAAGACGCTATTACGTTGTCCTATTTATTCCTGGTTACGATGCTGCTTGTCGTTTATCTTTACAAACCGTTCGGAGTAACTCTAACGGCGTTCCTTACCATACTTTGCCTCGGAACCGTTGCTCCCGTAGCTGCTACCCTCGTTTGGTTTAAGTGTAAAGACGCAAAGAAAAAAGATAATTTTAATATGAAAATTATTCTCGCGGCGAGCGGTATCATCTATCTTACTTTCTTCGTCGTCAATCTTATAATAAACTTAATCGTACCGAACGGACACAGCCTTAACTCTTTGGCGACTTACGCGCCGAGTATAATTTTTCTCGTAGCTCCTTTCTTCGGCGCAACGTTGTGTCTTCTTTACAAAACGAAAAATTATCACCTGAACACGTTATAAACAGTTCTTTTGAATCGAAAAAGGATAACGAAAATAATCGTTATCCTTAATTTTTATGTGACAAATCTACCGAATCTAATTGTTTATTAGGTCGTAACCCCGAGAAGTTTGATTTCATTGCGGGCAAGCTCGTCGCAGCGGTTGTTGTTTTCGTTATCGCTATGCCCTTTTACTTTTACGAAACTTACTTTGTGTTTGGACACCTCTATAAGGAGGGCTTTCCATAAATCGACGTTTTTTACTGCCGAACCGCTCGAAGTCTTCCAATTTTTTGCTTGCCAATCATTGAGCCAGCCTTTTGAAAACGGGTCGAGCGAATACGCGCTATCGCTGTATATCGTCACTTCGCATTTTTCTTTCAGCTGCAAAAGAGCGTTAATAATTGCAAAAAGCTCCATTCTGTTATTCGTGGTCTCCGGATAGCCGCCGGAAATTATCTTTTCATGTCCGTTATAGATAAGTATTGCCGCCCAACCGCCCGGACCGGGATTTCCGCTGCAAGCTCCGTCTGTATAAATATCAACGTGTTTCATTAAATAGTCCTGCTCAAAATTTCAGATTTTTTGCGGCATGCGTCCACGCCCTCGGCAATAATATCGGTAAGATTATTTTCTTTATAAACTTTCACCGCTTCGATAGTCGTTCCGCCCTTACTGCACACCCTGTCGACGAGGACGTCCAACGGCGTATCGGTGGATTTTGCTATTTCCGCGGCTCCGATTAACGTGTCGAGAGCGAGAATTTTACTTTCTTCATAAGTAAGTCCGCCGTTCATTCCGCCTTGTATCATACCCTGCGCGAACATATATACGTACGCAGGACCGCTTCCGCTCACCGAAGTAATTGCGTCAAACTTCGTTTCGTCGGTAACAACGACCGCACCGCACGCGGAAAAAACCGATTTCGCAAATTCCTGCTCGTTTTCGGACACGTTATCGAAAGTCATTCCGCATACTCCTTTACCGATTTTGCAAGGAACGTTCGGCATAATTCTTACTATCCCTACGTCGTCACTACCTATTAAGGAACGCAATTCTGACGTGCTTACGCCCGCCATTATGGAATAAATCGTAGTTAGAGCGTTAAAATCGATACCGTCGCATATAGCCTTATAGTGTTGAGGCTTGACGGCAAACAAAATTCTTTCGCTACGGTCTACAAGCTCCGCTACGCTTTCGGCAGGTACTACGCCGTACTTATATTTATCTATTTTTTCAGAGTCAATATCGAATACGCACACGTCTTTTGCGTCGAATTTTTCCCTTTCGATAAACCGCGTGAGTATGGCTTCTCCCATTACGCCTAAGCCTATTACGCCTAATTTGTATTTCATATATTTCACCTATTTCCTTGACTATATCGAATTTTTATCATATAATATTATATGTTTTTAGGGGAGTGGCTCAATGGTAGAGCAGCGGTCTCCAAAACCGCTGGTTGCGTGTTCGAATCGCGTCTCCCCTGCCAAAAACACCTTCGGGTGTTTTTTTATTGCACGTTTTTTGCGAAAATGCAAATATATTATTCCTAATAATACAAGAGCCACCGATAATAAATCAGGTGGCTCATTGCTTACGTTATGACTTGATTAGTCGTTGTTGTCGTTAAGAGTGATATTCTTAAACAAATCGCCGAGGGTTACGCCCGATCCGCCGGAAACGTATTCTCTGGGTTCGTTATCGGATTCTTCCTTAACGCGTCTTGCCTTCTTCTCTTTGCGTTCTCCCTTATCGGCAGCTTCTAATCTCTTGTTGAAGTTTGCGGTGCGGGAAGGTCTTTCGGAAGCAGTCTCTACGTCTGCCGCTTTCTCTTCGACTGCGGGCGGTTCGATAAGTTCTTTGATGCTGAGGGTTATTCTGTCGTCGTCGTAATTCATAACTTTTACTTCGACTTCGTCGCCTTCTTTCAAAGCTTCGTTTGCACTCTGGATCCAACCGTGGTTGATTTGGCTGATATGTACAAGTCCGTCAATTCCGGGTTCGAGTTCGACAAACGCACCGAATTTTACGATACGCGCAACTTTACCTTTGACTACGGAGCCTACGGGATATTTTTCTTGAGCAATTTCAGAGGGATGTTTTTGTAACTGTTTGTAGCCTAAAGAAATCTTTCCGGTTTCTCTATCTGCTTTCAATACGATAAAATCGTAATTCTTGTTGAGTTCGAGTACTTCGCTCGGATCGTTAATTCTCTTCTTAGCCCAGGACAAATCGGAATTGTGAACCAAAGCGTCCATATACTTCAAGCTGACGAAAGCTCCGAAACTTGCGAATCTCTTAACTTTTCCGTTAACGATAGCGCCTTCGTAAATCTTGGACCAGAATTCGTTTTCTTTCTCTTCCTTTTCGGCTTCGAGAATAACTCTCTGGCTGGCTACGATACGTTTGGGGTTACGAGGTTTCTTAACGTTGCCTTCTTCGTCGAGTTCTTCCTTCGGAGGAAGCGCTTTCAAACGTAAAGGTTTGCCAACGTAATCCGCTAAGGATTTAACGAAACCGCAACGAATTTGAGAAGCGGGTACGAATACGCTGTAAGTACCTATTTTGCCTAAAAGTCCGCCTTTGATTTCCTGATTGCAAGCCAAAGTGAATTCTTCGCCTGCGAGTATGCCTTTAACCTTTTCGTCGTCCAACTTGATAGCGTCGAAAGCCTTTTTGCTTAAGTTTATGGCTTTTTCTTTACTGCCGGGTTCTTTCGGAATGATGATAGCTTCGATTTCGTCGCCTTCTTTATAGTTGGCGGGATCGTAAGAACCGTCTATTTCCGCTTCTTCCTTCGCAATAAAACCGCAGTCGTTCTTTCCGCCGCCCTCTACGGTAACGGTAATGCCTGTAACGTCGGCTTTGACGACTTGAGTTTTGAGACGCATACCTTCGCGGTACGACTTGGTGTTAATCTTCTTCATGGCTTCTGCCATAGAAGTGATTTCTTTTTCTTCGTGTTTTTCGGTGGGTTCGGCTACTGCCGCAACCTTTTCTTCCTTGACTTCATCAACTGCGTTGTTGATTACACTCTGTTCGCTCATCCTGTTAAAAACCTCCATAGTCAACTCTTCCGGAGTCGACGCGCCGGACAATATGCCCGACAAAACTAAATTTTTCTTTATCTGTACCGACTTTAAGTCGGATACATTCTCTATAAAACAAACGTCGGAACAAAACTTTTTCGCCGTTTCGTACAACTTACGGCAATTGGAACTGTTTTTATCTCCGACCACGAAAATCATATCGCATTTTTTCGATAATTCTTCCGCTTCTTTCTGTCTACCTTTTGTAGTATAACAAATGCTATCTAAAAAAACAACTGTTTTTAATAAACTTTTAGCTTGATTTTCTATGTATTTTTTGATTTCTGCGTATTTATTATAGTTAAAAGTAGTCTGAACGCAAACAAAAAATTTATCGGCGGAAGAAAAATCGATTACGTCCGTACTATCGACTATGACGGGATTATCGCAATACCCCGCGTGCCCTATCGTTTCGGCGTGATTTCTGTCTCCGATTATTATTATTCCGTATCCGTTTTTGGCGTAATACTCTATTTTCTCATGGATTTTTTGCACAAACGGACAGGTCGCGTCCACCACGTTATACCCTTGTTCGATAAGCTCTCCGCGCTTTTTCGGAGTACACCCGTGAGCCGATACGATTACTGTCGAGCCTTTCGGCGGAATATCCTCGCCGACTACTTTTATTCCTGCCTCGGAAAGTTCTTTTACTACGCGTTTATTGTGTATAAGCGGATGAAGGCAAAAGACGTCAAGTCCTTTGCCTGCTTCTTTTTTTGCGATTTCTATTGCGGATTTAACGCCGTCGCAAAAGCCGTATTTGCCTAAAATTACTTGCATAAGTAAGCGGAAATGACGTCCGCGACTTCCTCGATGCTCATTTCCGAAGTATCGATTACTATCGCGCCGTCGGGTACGACAAGCGGTGCAAATTTTCTCGTCATATCCTGCTTATCGCGAGCTTCTATATCGGCTTTTATCTCTTCCAAAGGCAAGTTTTGTCCCTTTTCGTCGAGTTCTTTTTTTCTTCTCGCCGCTCTTACGTCGGAAGAAGCCGTCATATAGAATTTATAATCGGCGTCGGGCAAAATAAAACTGCCGCAATCTCTTCCGTCCATTATACAGTCGGTTTTCATTGCGATTTTTCGTTGCAATTCGACCATTTTCATTCTTACCGCAGGGATTTTCGATATCGTGGACGCCGCCATCGATATGCTGTGTTCCCTTATGTACGGCGTAACGTTTTCATCGTTTACTGACACTTGCTGAACTCCGTTTTCTTCCCAAAGTTTCATATCTATCGAGTCTAAAACGGGAATGACTTGTTTTTCGTCCGCAACGTCAATTCCGTTTTTTACGGCGAAATACCCCAAAGCTCTGTACATTGCTCCCGTATCGAGATAGGATATGTTGAGTTTTTTCGCGATGAGTTTTGCTATCGTGCTTTTCCCGCTTCCGCCGGGACCATCTATCGTTATGTTCATTTAATCCTCCGAATATATATGACTACCGGCGCAACGTCCCGTAGACATGGCTATTTGTATATTGAATCCTCCCGTGTATGCGTCCACGTCGATAACTTCGCCTGCAAAATACAGATTTTTTATCTTTTTACTACGCATAGAACCGGGTTCAATTTCGTTCACGCTTACTCCGCCCGCAGTAACCACCGCTCTTTCGATAGGTTCGAGCGACTTAACGTCGAAAGTAAGTTTTTTGAACGTTTCAACTAATTTTTTACGTTCCGTTTTCGTAATTTCGTTTACCTTTTTATCCCGGAAAACTTCGCTTGCGGCGATTATTACGGGAATTAAACCTGAAGGAACCAACTTTACAAGCACGTTTTTTAAGGTTTTGTTCGCGTTGTCGGAAAACTCTCGTAAGAGCCGATTATCGAGCGTTTCTTCGCTTAAAGCAGGTTTCAAATCGATTTCCGCCGTTACTTTTCGTAAATCTATTCTGTTTATTCTGCTCGAACCGCTCAAGACGATAGGTCCGCTTATTCCTTTATCGGTAAACAGCATTTCGCCGAACTCGGAAACGATTTCTTTTCCGTCGTTACGAATCGTCAAACTAACGTTTTTCAACGATATTCCTTGAATTTTCGGTAAACCGTCCCAACTTAACCGCTTTCCGCTCTCGCTTATAAGAGAACTTAAATATATCCCCGTAAGGGCGGGAACCGGAGCTACCACCGTATGTCCGGCAATTTTAGCGAAACGGTACCCGTCGCCTGTGCTGCCCGTCGCCGGATAACTTATTCCGCCCGTGGCAACTACTACCGCAGTAACGTCTTCATAACTGTCTTTATCTGTTATTATTTCCGCAATTTTACCGTCTTTTATAGTTATATCTATGACTTTTTCGTTAAGATTAACCTTTACGGAATTAGCCTTTAACATTCTGTCAAAGGCTTTCAGAATATCGCTCGATTTGTCGCTTTCGGGAAAAACCCTGTTTCCTCTTTCCGTCTTTAACTTAATTCCGACGGCTTCTACGTCGCGGATAGCGTCTTCGCTGTCGTAGTTTTTTATGGCGGAATACAAAAACTTTTTATTGGTTACGATATTGTCGGTAAAATCAAGAAAAGAGGTTCTGTTCGTAAGGTTGCATCTTCCCTTGCCCGTAATAAAAAGTTTTTTTCCGATTTTTTCGTTTTTTTCAAGTATAACTACGCCGTTACCGTTTTCCGCGGCGGCAATAGCCGCCGACATACCTGCGGGCCCTGCACCGATTACGTATACGGTCATTACGATATATAAGCGATAATATCGCCGGAATTTATTTTATCTCCGGCTTTTACGTTAAGCGTAACCGTTCCGCTCTTGCTCGCGACTATCTCGTTTTCCATTTTCATCGCTTCGAGAAGAATAAGTACGTCGCCTTCCTTTACCGTAGCTCCGTCCGATACCTTTACTTCGAGTACGCTACCGGGCATCGGTGCTTTTACGGGTTCTCCGCTTCCGCTTGCCGATTTTACCGGAGCAGCTTTCTTTTCTTCCTTTATTACGGGAGCTTGCGTAGTTACCGCCGCTTTTTTCGTTTCGGCAACTTCGGGTTTTATATAATCGTCGTCTTTAACTTCTACTTCGTAAGTTTTTCCGTTTATCGTTACGTTGAATTTGCGTTTATGACGTTCTTCTCTCCACTTAAAGAACTTTTCCGATACCTGCGGGAACATACAGTAAGAAAGTACGTCCTCTTCCTTCGTGTAATACTTCTGCATTTCGCTCTTGTATTTTTCGTATTCGGGTTGCAACAAGTCGGCGGGACGGCAGGTTATTCTCGGTTCGTCACCGATACATTTTTTGATTACTTCGGGATCGGGTTCGGCGGGGAGTTTGCCGTATTCGCCTCTCAACACCCCTTTGGTTTCTTTCGTGACCATTTTGTATCTTTCGCCCGTCACTACGTTAAGCACGGCTTGCGTACCCACTATCTGACTTGTAGGCGTTACGAGCGGCGGATATCCCAAATCTTTTCTTACTCTCGGCACTTCCGCCAAAACTTCCTGATATTTGTCGCTTGCGCCCTGTTCTTTAAGCTGATTTATAAGATTACTCAACATTCCGCCCGGTACCTGATAAATAAGAGCGTTTACGTCCACTCGCAGAACTTTCGGATTAAGAAAACCGTCTTTCGTGAGTCTTTCGGCGACTTTCTTAAAGTGAGCGGAAATTTCGTTTAATAATTCGAGGTCGAGACCGGTATCTCTTTCCGTTCCTTTAAGGGTAGCCACGAGGGGTTCGGTTGCGGGTTGACTCGTGCCGTTAGCCAAAGGACTTAACGCTGTATCCACTATATCCACTCCCGCTTCGATAGCTTTCATATTAGTCATATCGCCCGTTCCCGAAGTGTTATGCGTGTGCAAATGTACGGGGATATTTACAGACTGTTTAATTGCCTTAACCAAAGAATAAGCGTCGTAAGGCAAAAGAAGATTAGCCATATCCTTAATACAGATAATATCCGCGCCCATTTTTTCGAGCTTAACCGCCAAATCTACGAAATAATCTATATTGTGGACGGGACTCGTCGTGTATGACAACGCCGCTTCCACTATTCCGTTATATTTTTTGGTAGATTTAATGGATTGTTCGAGGTTTCTTATATCGTTAAGAGCGTCGAATATTCTTATAATATCGATACCGTTTTCTAAGGATTTTTTTACGAACATATCCACTACGTCGTCGGCGTAATGCTTGTACCCTAAAAGGTTCTGCCCTCTTAAAAGCATTTGAAGTTTCGTATTCGGCATACCTTCGCGAAGAGCTTTGAGTCTGTCCCACGGGTCTTCGTTAAGAAAACGTAAGCAAGAGTCGTAAGTCGCTCCGCCCCAACACTCTACCGAAAAATACCCTACTTTATCGAGTTTATCGAGTATAGGCAACATTTCGTCGGTACGCATTCTGGTCGCCGCCTGCGATTGATGCGCGTCACGCAAAATCGTTTCCGTAATCAATAATTTATTAGCCATTTATAATTCCTCCGAATTGTTTTCAGTAAATTTCGGCTATTAACCGAACATTGCGAGCAGTACGCCGGCAGCTACCGCGCTCCCGATTACCCCCGCTACGTTAGGTCCCATAGCGTGCATGAGAAGATAGTTGTTCGGGTCTTCTTTACGTCCTACGTCCTGCGCCACTCTCGCCGCCATAGGCACGGCGCTTACGCCAGCCGCTCCGATAAGCGGATTTATCTTACCTTTGGTGAGTTTGCACATAAGTTTGCCGAGCAATACGCCGCCCGCCGTTCCGAAACTGAACGCAACTACGCCGAGAACGATTATTCCGAGGGTGGACACGTTCAAGAATATAGGCGCAAAGGCTTTCGTTCCCACGACTACGCCGAGGAAAATCGTTATTATATTGATAAGTTCGTTTTGCGCCGTGTTAGAAAGACGAGGTACGACTCCGCTTTCCTTGATAAGATTGCCGAGCATCAACATTCCGAGCAAAGGCAACGCCGACGGCAATATTATTCCGCATATACCGGTAACAACTATCGGGAAAATGATCTTTTCTTTTTTCGATACCGGACGGAGCTGTTCCATTCTTATGAGCCTTTCTTTCTTCGTGGTGAGAAGTTTCATTATCGGCGGCTGAATTACGGGGACCAACGCCATATACGAATACGCCGCAATGGCTATCGCAGGCAACAAATCCATCGTTTCGCCGTTAAACATCGTTCCTATCGCGCTGTTAGTCATCTTTTGCGTAAGATAAATAGCGGTAGGTCCGTCGGCTCCGCCTATTATTGCGATAGCCGCGCTCGCCTGTTCGTTAAAGCCGAAGAACAACGCCCCGAAAAAGGTGAGAAATATCCCGAGCTGCGCCGCCGCTCCGAGAAGTAAACTTTTCGGATTAGCGATAAGCGGTCCGAAGTCGGTCATCGCGCCGATTCCAAGGAAGATAAGCGGCGGGAAGATTACCCAATCTACGCCTTTATAGAGATAATAAAACAATCCCTTGTCCGCTATTATCTCGTATACTACTTTCATATCGTTACTTGCGCAGAACTCTTTAATAGCGGAATAAGTAGCCGCAAGGTCTTTTCCGTTAAATACTATTCCGCTATTATAAGCGCCCGTATTCAAAAAGTCTACGACCTGTTGCATACTGCCGCTTATTAAAGTGGTGTTGGTCGCAAGGTCGGTTACCGTATATCCGCCCGTACCGTAAAGAATAGAGTACGCGCCGGGAATATTTATAACAAACATACCGAACGCGATGCTTAAAAGAAGGTTCGGTTCGAACTTTTTTACTATCGCGAGATAAACGAACACGCAGGCAATGAGCATCATAAGGAATAAGCCCCATATACCCCACGAATATCCGTTCATAACGTAGTATTCGGGCACTACGTTCTTAAACCCCGTAGATTCCCAAAGATTTTTTAACGCGTCGCCGAGATTAGCGCCTAAAAAACTATTTATAAAACCCATTTATCTTACCTCCTCGGCAATAACCGCTATTACGTCGCCGGAATTTATTTTATCGCCGACTTTAACCGATATTTTTACCACTCCGTCTTTTGTAGCCACGATTTCGTTTTCCATCTTCATGGCTTCGAGGAGTATAAGTACGTCGCCTGACTTAACTCTGTCGCCGTTATTTACCTTTACCGCAAGTACGCTGCCGGGCATAGGAGCTTTTACCGCCGCTCCGTCTGCCGAAACGAATTTTGCTTCCGGCTTTACCGTTTCTTTTATAGGCGTAGCCTCGACTTCTTGTTTTATCGCGACCGTTTCCGTCGCCTGACCTAACGTCGTTTCTTCAATAGACACGACGTATTCTTTATCGTTTACGCTGATTTTATATTGTTTCATACCGTTTTCCCGTCCTTAAATTTCCTTTACCGACAAAACGGTCACGTTCTCGTGCGGTTTGCCGTCGGCGGAACTCTCTCTTACGAAAGTTTCCACGGCGGAACGAATGGCTATCATCGTTTCTTCGTCTATTTCGCCGTCGGCTTTCTTGTCTACGGAGCCTTCAACGACCGCGGGAACGACGGTTTCCGCCTTCACTTCGGCTTCCTTTTTAGCTTTTTTCTTCGCCTGATATTCGGTTAAAAATTTGCCCGAAAGTTTTATAAGAACATTGACTAAATACACGCAACCTATTAAAAGAGCCAGCACGACGAACGTCATTCCGAGACCCAAAAGCGTGGTTGTGCCGCCTACCGACAGTTTCTCTACCGGGCTCAAAGAGCTTAACAGCATTTCTTACCTCCAAAAGGTTTTTCGACTCAATGCCGAATTTCCTCTTTTACTATTATATATTGAAATGTCAATACTTGCAATAAATAGATTAAATTTGTTTGAATAAAAAATTTACTATAAAAAAAGGATTGTAAATAAACGAAAGTTTACACAATCCCTTTTAATTTCTACCGTTTTACTATCCTTGTTTTCCGTTATATTCGCGAACCGTATTCCCAAAGAGCAATATCTATTATTTTAATTGCGGGATACCCCGTTTCATTCATAGCCGCTTGTATATCTGCCTTGTAATCATCGGCAAACCTAAGTAAATCTTCTAACCCTTTTCTGTCGAAACTTGCTTTATATCCTAAATCTTTCAACGCTTTTTTAAGGTTGGTATCGTATGCGGGAACGCACGCCAAAGTTCCTAAAAGAATTTTACTGATAAGCGTGTCGGTCACGTTTCCGTAAGGAGCAAGAGCTTTTTCTATTCTTTCTTTCAATTCCAATACCGTATCTATGTATTTAACTTTGACGAAACTCCCTGCGTAAATATCTATATCCAATAAAAACGCATATTTAAGTTCGCAAATTATTTTAACGACGTCTATAAGGCACCTGTAATTATGTCGAATTAAAATAGTACGCCTGCATACCATACCGTAACTTGCAAGATATGCGTACAAATGTAAAGCTAAATAATCGTAATCGGCTTCGCTTAATTTTACGCCGCTAATCTCTCTTTCTATAGCTTCAGCAAACACTTTGTGACAAATATCCCACGCTTCTTCTCTCGGATATGCCACACCGCTCTTTCTTTTCAAAAATTCATCGATTTCGTCTTTGATTATTATCTTTTTATTTCCTGCCATAGTTATTTTCTCCTTTTGAAAATGTTTATTGTTTTTTAATTTCACCGTTCGTACAATAAACGGTGTAATTGCCTGTTTCGTAATCCCAATGGGTTCCCTTTTTAAGGTTATACCATTCAGAACTAGTCCCTTCAAATATAATTTCAGTCAGTCCGCTACATTTTAAGAACGCCTCATCGCCGATGCTCTTAACTCCGCTGCCTATCGTCACACTCTCTAGTCCCCAATAATCATTGAACGCTTGATAAGGAATATCACCTGTTATTCTTACAGACCTAAGTGATGATGGTATGTAGTAGTGGTAAAATATAACGTCATTTCCACTATAATTATAATATTGACACGTTACTCTAGTACTTCCTGAATATAATGTGTTTTTATATGTTATGTATCCGAATATATATCCAAATACTTGGTTGTAGCCGTTACTTGCGGTTCTGCTTGCCCCGACAAAGGGTAAAGTTATTTCCGTAAGTCCACATCCTTCAAATGCACCTTTGCCGATACTCGTCACATTATCTGGTATCGTTATCTTTGTTAGACTACTACAGTCACGAAATGCATAGGACGAAATTGAAGATACATTATTGCCTATATTCACGGTAGATAGTTTAGTACAATTTTCGAATAAATAAGCACTTATATTCGCAGGTGTATTCCAATTGACAGTCGTAAGTCCATTACATCCATAAAACGCATTAGAGCCGACACTCGTCACGTTGCTACCAATTGTCACGCTCGTAAGTCTACTACAATTACAAAATGCATAAGACGGTATTTTTTTACCTGTTATCGTTACGGATTTCAAATTTGTAGGTATAAAGTAATAATAAGATTTTGAACCATTGTTATATTGATTAATTACATCCTTTGATTTACTGCTTGTTGTGTACCCGAATATATATCCCAATACTTGGTCGTAGCCGTTACTTGCGGTTTCGCTTGCACCGATGAAAGGTAAAGTTATTTCCGTAAGTTCACTACACCCTTTTAATGCACTATCGCCGATACTCGTCACGCTATCAGGTATCGTTATGCTCGTCAGTCCGCTACAGCCGGAGAATGCAGCAGAGCCTATACTCGTTACGCTGTCGGGGATAGTTATACTCGTAAGATTAATGCAATCCATAAATGCTATTGTATATATAAACTTTGTTTTTGAATATATTTCACACGACGAAATAGTTTTATCGGATGCTTTTATCAATACCAAATAAGGATTTTCGTCGTTACCTAAATATTGGGCATTGTCATACATGTTATAATGTAAATTATTGCATCTATAGAATGCATAATCACCGATGCTCGTTATACCTTTGCCGATTAATACACTCGTCAGTCCGCTACATTCGCTGAACGCATTGTTACCGATACTCGTTACTTTATCGCTTATTGTTACGTCGACTAACGTATTGCATTGAGAAAAAGCATTGCTGCCTATCTCTCCCGCGCCGGTGATTATTACGGTTTTTAACGCATTTTTAGGCACGACGGATATGTACTGAACAGGAATAGTCGCTTTTTCTATATCATAACAGGAAGTTAGTGCTCCGCTCTTCACACTTGTTACGTATTCGGGAATGAATAATTCTTTTATTGTGTTATCCCTTACTCCCGATACCACGCACTCGGTAGAAGTCGATGTAATTTTGAAGTTTTTCAACGCTTCGTCGGTATACGACAATGACGAATACAGTTGTATAGGTTCGTAAATAACGTGCGGCTGATAAGCGGCGTCGTTCTGTTCCCACCCGACTAACGTATAGCCTATTCTGTTCTTCATTAAATCGTTTGCTTCTTGCTTTATGTTATATTCGTGTCCCGTAAACGCCTTGTCTGTATAAAGGACTGAGTCGTCGCTCGTATTATAGTACGTCACGCTCACTTCGTAACTGCGGTGTACGGTAAGCGTATAGGTATTGACGTTAGAACCGTCAAGAGACGATACCACTATATAAAAAACGTTATTTCCGTTTTCAAGAGTTCCTTTCTTTGACGTCGCGTATTTAGTAGGTATTTCTTCCGTTCCCATAACGTCGCGATATAATCGCCAGGTAGAGTCGGAGCTGATTTTTGTAATCGGAGCCATAGCGACTTGCGTAACGTCTTTTTCTACGCACAAAAAAACGTCGTAGCCGTTTATTTCCGCGCCCTGTATACTTAACAGAGTCGCCGATACTTGTTTCCACTTAGCGTATAAAGTTATATCGCCGTATACCTTATCCACTTCAAAAGTCCATTCGGTAGCAAAACTGTTATCCGTATACCACGCTACGAATTCATAAGCGTATTTAGTGGGATTTTCGGGAGCGACGATTGTGCTTCCTTCCGTAACGTCGAAATACGATTGTACTTCGCTTCCGCCGTTTGAGTTAAAAGTAACGGTATATTTGGATACTTGCGAAATATCTTTCACCCATTTTGCATACAAAATAGTTTCGCTATAAACTTTATCCCTGCCGAAATCCCATTCACGCAGATAATCGGGGTCTTTGAACCAACCCGCAAACAGCGCGCCGACTTTGGTCGGATTGGCGGGTCTTTCGGCGCACCGTCCGTACTGTATTCTCTGCAATTCTACCGAACTACCGCCTAAAGAATTAAATATCACGTTGTATTCAACGTTATTCAAGGACTGTTCTATCCACTTCGCATAAACAGCCATATTGCTCGACAGCGGTTCGTCTAATAACGAATTAGCAGTAAAGGGTTTTGACCAAACGTCGTTATCCCAATACCAACCGTCAAAAACGTAACCGTCTTTTGTAGGATTGTCGGGGATTTTAATGACTTCTTTCCCGCTGGTATTGACAGTTGCGTAAACTTCTCCGTCTACGACAAAATCCACCTTAAAGTCGATTTTCTCGCAAGCGACCAAAACGCCGACTATCAGGACTATCATTAAAATCGCGGAAATTATGTTAATTCTTCTCTGCTTAGCCATAATAAAAACGCTCCCTGTTTTTTGTGTTTCGATTAAATAATTTTCCTTGTGATATGTACATCAAATAGTATAATCGATGTACAAATTAAGGCGTAGATAGATATAAATGGATTAAAAATCGTTTTATTTTATTAAAAATCGCTATATTTATTGACATAACTTATCGAGAATACTATAATTTTAATATAAAACGTACATCGATTATACTATTTGATGTACAAAAGTCACCTTTTTCCGTTCTAATTTTCAATTTTTTACTGACGATAAATCGGCGTTATGTTGCAAAAAGTTGCAAAATACGGCTATAATTTTTCACTCGTTAATTTTTTGCGATTTTAGCAAAAAAATGAAATGCAAAAATCGGAAAAAGTTAAAGCAAACGACTATATAAAAAGGGATAGAACGATTTTTTTTCTATCCCTTCTCGATTATTTTTTATCGTCACGTTGAACGTAGCCTGAATATCCTTGTTTTTATCGTTAGCGATAAAGAGAGAATTAAAGACGGTTTAACGAAGCGAGTTCCTTTTCGGTAAGGTATCTGTTTGCGCCCCTGCCGAGTCCGCCGAGTTTCACGTCGCCGATTTTTATTCTCTTCAAGAACACGACTTCTTTGCCGATAGACTCGAACATTCTGTGTATCTGACGGTTTTTACCTTCGAAAATCGTTACTTCGTAGCGGCTCACGTTGTCTTCCGTACCGAGAAGTTTGATTTTGCAGCGTCTTAACTTAACTCCGTCCAAAACTATACCGTTGCGGAGTCTTGCCAAGTCGCTTTCGGCAATTTCGCCTTCGACTTTCGCTATATAGGTCTTAGGAACTTCACTCATAGGCTGCGTAAGTCTGTTAGCCAAATCTCCGTCGTTGGTTAAAAGAAGCAGTCCTTCCGTATCGTAGTCCAAACGCCCTATCGGAAAAATTCTTTTATCGGAAAAACTTTCAAGGTAATCCATTATGGTTTTTCTACCCTTATCGTCCTTTACGGTACAAACGCAGCCCTTCGGCTTATTGAACATTATATAGATATAGCGGCTTACGAGGGTGATTTTCCTGCCGTCCAACGTTACGGTGTCGTTATATTCGTCGATTTCGGTAGCCAATTCCTTAACGACTTTGCCGTTTACCTTAACTTTTCCGTCCAAAACCAACTCTTCGGCGGCTCTTCTCGAACATATTCCGCAAGAAGCTATATATTTATTGATACGCATATTTCGCTTTTCCTTCGTCTATTTAATTACGGCGGCGTTATTATTAGCCGAACCGCGTTTATTATGATATACGGAAAACGCAAATAAATCAAGCAAAACAGCCGAGATAACGGATTATACGGTATTTTTATTGATTATTCGTATCCTTTTTACCCGAAATTTTATCGAAAGCCCTGTCCATAAGATTCATACAGTCGTTAAACATATCTCCGCGGTTCAAAACTACGCTAACTACAGTCACGCCGTCGCGTTCCGCGCTCGCTATAAGGCACCGCCCGGCAGCTTTCGTAAACCCGGTTTTTATTCCGTTTCCGCCGTCATACAGCGACAAAATCTTATTCTTATTACACCAGACTCTCGTAAGTTCGCCTTTACCTACGGTAACCTTTTTCGTCCCGACAATCTTTGCGAAAACGTCGTTTTTCATAGCGAAACATCCTATTTTGCACAAATCGTACGCCGAAGTGTAATGGTTATCGTCGTGCAAACCGTGCGGGTTAACGAAATGCGTATCGTTTAATCCCATAGTTTCCGCCCGATAATTCATCATCTCGACGAAATTTTTTACCGAGCCTGCCGTGTGAATAGCCAAAGCGGTGGCGGCGTCGTTGCCGCTGCGGAGCATAAGTCCGTACAAAAGTTCTTCCACCGTATATTTATCGCCTTTTTTTAGATAGACGGAGCTTCCTTCCACGCCCACGGCTTCTGCAGGTACCGTTACCGTCTCGTCAAGCCGACAGTTTTCGATAACTATCAAAGCGGTCATCGTCTTCGTCGTACTCGCCATAGGCAAGCGTAAATGCGAATTGCTTTCTTCTATTACTTCGCAATCGGACGCGTTCATTACTATATAAGAACTGCCTTTATTCGCCGCCGAAGCGGAATTCGTATTGTAAGGAATTGCTACGGATAATACGAAAACGCCGCAAATTAAACAAATAATTACTATTTCGATAAAAAATCCAACACGCCCGAAACGTATTTTTCCCATTTGTCTTCTCCTTGTTCAATGCTCAAAAATTTAACTCGGTCGCTTTCCAGAATAAGAAAACCGAGCGGCTTTATATTAGCTCCGCCGCCTATACCGCCTGCCGGCAATTCTTTGTTTATTTTAGGGAATTTCCCTTCGATTTCTCCGCCTGCGCAAGCAAAACCAACGCTCATTTTCGTAATCGGTATTACCGTCACGCCGTCGCTTACGATAGGATTTCCGATCACGCTTTCTATGTCGAGCATATTCTTAACACCGCTTACCGCGTCTTTCAAAAGTTCGGTTACTTCCATAATTAACTCCTTTTCAACTCAATTTTTATTATCTGAAAAAATAAAGAAAATATTATATGCAAATTTAACTTTATCGTTATCCGCAATTGAAAATAAGGTTCGTAATCGCCTTTTACGACGTGATTTACGATTACCGCCGAACCGTTCTTCACCGTCGAAACGTAATTAAAAAATTCGGCTATTGCCAACGTCGGATATAAAAAAACGGGATTAAAACCGTCGTTTACTGTGCTTTCGAAAATCACCTTATCGGGCAAAATCAGTTTAAGGGAATCTAAATTCTTTTTATTAAGTTTCAGCTTAATTTTACTGCTTTTTTTCTGGTTATTATTAGTCTTTTTTTTAGGCGAAAACACCAAATTCCATAGCAAGACACTAAAATGCGTATTTTTAACTGTTTTTTGCGAAAATATATTTATTCCGACCTTAATCGGAATGCAATTCAAAAATATTATTACAAAAATCGCGATAAATAAAAACACCATACGTTATTAGTATGGCGTTAAAATTGCGATTTATCAGTCAATTGTCACTACGTCTTCGTCTTGTAGAAAATCGGGTTTCTCGTCGGAAAACTCTTCGAAATATTCCTCGTCGGAATTGCCGTTTTCGTCGTAAGTCGCCGCACTCTCCTCTTCGATACGATAAAGGTTTTCGGTATTCTTGTTGTACTTATCGGAGTTCCTTACGTATTCCATAAGTTTATCGTAATCGGGCAATTCGCCGAGATTATGTAATTGAAATCTTTTCAAGAAATTGTCGTTCGTTCCGAACAAAGCGGGTCTGCCGAGCGTATCTTTCCTGCCCACTATTTCTATAAGCTCCGCTTTCATCAGCACCCCTATCGCGTAGTCGCTGCTTACGCCGCCTCTGACTTCTTCTATCTCCGCTCTCGTTATCGGCTGTCTGTACGCTATTATGGCAAGGGTCTGCAGCACTGTAGCGGAAAGCTGTCTCTCCTTTATGGGTCTTAATACTTCGGCAAGCAAGTCGCCGTATTTAGGGTTGGTTTGAAACTGATACGTGTCGTTATAGCGGATAAGAATTATTCCTTTATCTCCGCTGTATTCCGTTTCTATCTCCTTGATTGCGTTTTTTATCTCTCTTTCTGTGTATTCCGCGCGAAAAGCGTCTTTAATTATCTGATAGGTTACGCCCTTTGCCGCGGCGAATATCAACGCCTCAATTAAACTCTTCAACATCTTTAAGTAACTCCTCGTCGTTTTCTTTCATCGCGTCGTATTTATCTTCGGAACTGTGTTCGAGCAAAATATCTCCGTCGTTCTCTTGCGTCGCCTTAGCTACCTGCTTCTTTATAAGTTGCAAAATAGCAAGAAAAACGTTAATTATTTCCACTTTCGTATAGGTTTTGTCAAACAAGGAAAAGAAATTGACTTTGTTTTCCGTCCTTATCTTCGACGCAAGTTCTTTTACTTTGTCGGCTACGGTGAAAGTTTCTTTCGTTATGGTTTTCGGTTCGTTGTCCGTGCTGTGATACTCTATCCTTTCAAGCACGAGCTTATACGCGTCTAAAAGTTTTTCCAAAGTAAGATTTTTTGCGATAAGTTTGTAATCTTTTTCGTCGTAAACCGGTTCGTTGTAAAAAAGATTTATTGCTTCCATCGGTTTCAGTTTTTCGGGAAAAGACAGCAATAACCTTTTTTCGACGTCGGACACGAGCTGACGTTCCATTTCGTGCAATTCGTCCGCATAATCGCTGAAATCTTCTTCCACAGGCAAAACTTTCGACGATTTTATTTCGATAAGCGTAGCCGCCATTATGATATATTGAGCTACGTATTCGTAATCCAATTCCCTGAGATTTTTGACGTAGTCGACGTATTGACGGGTAATATCGCTGACGAAAATCTCCATTACGTTGATTTTCGATTCTCTGACCATGTTCACGAGCAAGTCGATAGGTCCGTCGAACGCCTGATTATCGATATGGAATTTTACGTCTTCGAGCGTGCTGTTAAGAAATGATGCCATTACGCCACCACCAAACCTATGAGGATACTTATTATTCTGTTCACCCAATAGAACACGTCGAGATAGGATAATCCGACCGAACGGAAAACGTTGCCTAATACGACCAATGCCAGTATACACCAGTTACCGTATCTGTACATAAACCTCGAATAACCGTTGCCGGGTTTCAAGAACACGTCCAACAAACGAAATCCGTCCAACGGATAAAACGGCAATAGGTTAAAAAACGCCAACATAAAGTTGATATTTATCGAAAACATTAGGAAGTAATACCCTAACATTTGGAATATATATATTGTCGAATTAACGTAAACCGTAAAAAACGGATACAATAAGTACAATAAAAGCAGTCCCAGACCGCACAAAACGAAGTTTGTCGCGACGCCTGCGAAAGACACGAAAACCATATCTCTTTTCGGGTGTTTGAAGTTAGCGGGATTTATCGGAACGGGTTTTGCCCAGCCGAAACCGACGAGGACGATAAGAAGTAAGCCTATCGGATCGAAATGCGCCGCAGGGTTAAGGGTAAGTCGATTAGCGTTCTTAGCCGTAGGGTCGCCGCACAGCAAAGCGACGTATCCGTGCGCTATTTCGTGCAGTATTATGGCAAGCCCCGCCGCAAGGACGAGGGATAATACGCATATAATAATTTCGGGCAAAGAAGCCCCGCTTTTCAACAAACTGTATAGAAACATTTTTACCTCTTGTAAATAATACCAATTATAACTAAAAAAGTCAATTATTATGTAAATATTAAAAAACCGACAAAATCACATTTATTTGCGGTATAAAAATAAGTCGGACGGGATATCCGTCCGACCGTTTTCAGAAGGAAACGTTCTATTACTTTAACCAGTTTTTTAATACTTTTTCCAAAGCGTCGGCAAATTTTTGTTTCTTTATATCGGTTTTTGAAAAAATCTGCCCTTCACTTACGATATTACCGTTCTTATCCGTGACCGTGATTTTTCCCAAAGGCGTATCCTTCGATATAGGAGCCGTCATATTATCGTATAATTCGACTTTGACAAACTCTTCCGTAGCAAGACCTTTTCTCGTAAAATACTTCACGTCCTTATCGACGTACAATTCTATGGGTTCGTCCTTTGCTTTATTGACGGTTATTTTATCGGGTATAGCTTCGCCTTTCTTTATAATCGTTCTTACTTCGTAGTTGGCGAACGCATAATTAAACATATCGGTCATTTCTTTGAAACGGGCTTTGCTGTTTTCCGCGCCGAGCACGGTAGCGACAATTCGCATATCGCCTACTTTCGCGCTTGCGGACAAACAATGTTTCGCCGCGTCCGTGTATCCGGTTTTACCCGAATCGCAGTTTTTATAAAAACGTATCAATTTGTTCGTATTCACCATTTCGGTCACTCTTCCGTCTGGATGGGTGTAATTTTCCATCCATATACCGGAATATTCGTAATACTTATCGTGCGAAAGCAGTTTTCTGAACATTATCGATACGTCCTTTGCCGTAGAATACTGTTCGCCCGAACCGGGCAATCCCGTCGCGTTGCAAAACAGCGTGTCGTTCATTCCCAATTCCTTGGCGTAAGTGTTCATTTTTTCGACAAACGTGTCGATATTGCCGGAAATTCGTTCGCCCAACGCCGTCGCCGCGTCGTTTGCGCTGCATACGGTGACTCCTTTAATAAGGTCGGCTACGGGATATTCCGTTCCGCTGTCCAAAAACATCTGAGAACCGCCCATTCCCGAAGCGTAATCGCTTACGGTTATCTTTTCGTCGAGCGATAAATTTCCTTTGTCGATTTCTTCAAAAGTAATAAGCAGTGTCATAATCTTGACCATACTTGCAATCGGATATCTTTCGTCGGAATTCTTGTCGAGAAGAACCGTTCCCGTGTCGTAATCTACCATATAAGCCGCTCGAGAACCGTACGACGAAGCGTCGAAACCTCCTGCGGGCATAGCGTAAGCCGCTCCCGCTATCGGTAAAGCGCATAAAGTCGTCACTATCGCGGCAAGAAAAATTATTAAAAAAACTTTCTTCATATTTTCATCTCCTTGCTTTTAGTGTTTAATAAACTCCGAAAAATATTCGCAGAAAATAAAAATTATCCGAGAAAACAAATTATAAATCGGTTTTGCGGATTAGGAACTAAAAAATCAGCGTTAAAATTACGATAACCACGGCGGAATAAATAAGATTAAACGCAAGTATTTTCCATAAAAACGATTTTATTACTTTTAGCACGCCGCAAGCCGAGAGCCGCAACGGCACAAACTGCGTGACTTTTTTACAACAAGTTCTCGTGATTTCCGAAAGTATTATCAAATAGCGGCAAAATACCGTCAAATTTATTATATATAGCGGTAAATATAAGAATAATAACAAAATAAATCCGGAAACGGAAGCCAACACCGCTCCAATCGCAAGACCTATAATATACTTCGTAAAAAATAATATAATCACAAAATTCCCTACGAAGTACACTATAAAATTAAAACTCAATAACCAGCTTAAAAAATAAATTGCCGCAGTAAAAAACGCTGTTTTTATAAAGAAAAACAAATATCCGAATTCCCCGTCGGATATTTTCGTTATTATATTCGAATCGAATTCTTTTCCGCAAGTCGAAGTCAAAGCGGTAATTATTCCGATAACGACCGCAACGAGAACGACTAAATAAAAATACTTGTTATTTTCTATCGAGCGTTTTAGGTTCCTCGTCGCTTCGGCGAATTTGAATTTCAGTTTGTCAAACATATTTTACGTTATGCCGTCGCAACGAAAAATATGTCGATTTTCGTAAAATAAGCAAAAAACGGGCGTGTAGCCCGCTAATTAACTTTTTATACTCTCGAGCATCCACTCCGCGTATATGCCGTAACCTTTAGTCGAATCGCTTATAAATACGTGCGTCACAGCTCCGACTAATTTTCCGTTTTGTATTATCGGAGAACCGCTCATTCCCTGCAATATTCCGCCTGTGGACTCTTTAAGTTCTTTGTCGGTAACTCTGATTACCATACTTTTATCGGCTAAGGAATTTTGATTTACTGCCTTAATTATCTCTATTTCGTAAAATTTCGGTTCTTTCCCGTCTATCGTCGTCAGGATTTCAGCCTTGCCTGCAACAACTTCGTCTTTGCTTGCCACCTGAATTTCCGTCGTATTATAGTGGTTTCCGATAGTTTTTCCGTAAATTCCCGCGATACAATTTTTATTTATTCCCCCGGTAACCATATTGAAATCTACGTTTCCGCGTAATTCGCCCGGTCGATTTAACTCAGGCTTATTGTATCCCGTGACTTCGCAAGCGTAAATATTTCCGCCGTTATATGCCGCGCTGTGTCCGAATTCGTCGCAAATAACGTGTCCCAACGCCGCAAAATAACCGTCTTTTGTCACGAAAGTCATCGTTCCTATACCGGTAATATTGTTTTTCAGCAGCATTCCGACTTTGTACGCATTCTGTACTGCGTCGAATACGGGCGTAACTTCGCAATTTATAAAATTATTTCCGCGTTTTACAATTATAACAGCCTTTTCGGACTTTTGTATCTCGTCGTTAAACTCGACAATATCGGTCACCCGTTTGCCGTTCAGCGAATAAACTATATCGCCTTTTACTATGCCCGAACGCTTTGCCGGCGAGTAGGAACCTTCATGCGTATTTACGTTAATCAGTTCGGACACGATAAAGTATTCGCTTTGTGCCGATATCCCTATAGGCTCGCCGCCTATATATACAGTGGTCTCGTTTATTTGCAGTGCGTCAACTCCGAACGGCGAACGGTATAAACCGATAGTAACTACCGATAAAAAGGATATGACGCAACATATTATAGCGATAGTTATTACCGCCGAAGAACAAACTTTTCTTTTCATTATTATTTCTCCCGTCTTTCTTATATTGCGACCGATATGCGTTTTTATGTAAAAAAAGACTGCCACAATATGACAGTCATTATTTTAATTTACGCAATATTTTAGAAATCTTTATTTGATTTTCGTCGCTTTATATGCGTTTGCCCACTCTTTTAGCTCTTTTGCACCCGCAAGTCCGGTTTCGCTGTTTTCGACCGCTCCCGTAAGTCTCATTATCTCTTTATAGACTGTTTCGCCGTTAAGTTCGGTCACTTCCGTCACGGTATTTTCACCGACTACTCTCTTCGCGATAAGATAATTTACGTCCGCCATAGACGCAAGCTGCGGCAAGTGCGTAATCGCTATTACCTGTCTTGTGGTGGCTATATCGTAAAGTTTTTTCGCGACGACTTTCGCTATTACGCCCGATATTCCCGTATCTATTTCGTCGAATATCAGCGTGCCTATCATATCTACTTCGGCTATTATGTTTTTCAAGGCGAGCATAAATCTGCTCATTTCGCCGCCGCTTGCAATTTTGCTTAACGGTTTCAAAGGTTCCCCCACGTTCGGCGAGAGCATAAATTCCACTACGTCCGCGCCGTTGGCGTTAAGATTATTAAGAATCTCGTCTTCTTCGGGATAATCTATCGCCACTTCGAAGCGGCTGTTTTTCATTCCGAGTTCGTCAAGGTTTTTACATATCGAAGCGGAAAACTTTTTCGCCACTTTAATTCTCAATTCGTGCAGAGTATCGACGGCGGCAAGAATTTTCTTTTCAAGTTTATCTTTCTTTGCGGTCAAATCTTCGAGCAATTCTTCCGCGTCGGTAAGTTTTTGAGCTTCTTCTTTGGCTTTTTGCAAAAATTCGGCTATTTCCTCTATATCCGAGCCGTACTTTCTTCTTAACGCTTTAATTTCGCCGAGCCTTTTTTCAATTTGTTCTATGTTGATTTCGTCGGCTCCCTCTTCGAGTTTTTCTTCCAAAGTATCGGATACGTCCTCGCATTCGATTAAAAGACTTTCTATTCTGTCGTACAATTCCTGCAAAGTAGCGTCGTATCTTAAAGCGGTTCGCAAGCCCGACATAGCGTTCTTTATCGCAGAGATACCGCCTACCGAGTCGTCGTCGAGAGCTTCTTTTGCCGCAGCAACCGAATCGGTGATTTTTTGCGCGTTATAAAATCTCGTCCTGTCTACGTTGAGGACTTCTTCTTCGGTTTGGTCGCACCAATTTACCCTTTCGATTTCTTCGATTTGATAATTCAAAATGTCAAGTTTTCTCGCGCGTTCGTCCGCCGACATAAAACCGTCTATTTCGGCACAAACTTCACGATATTCCTTCAATAATTTGCGATAATCGCTCTTACTTGCTTCAATTTTATCGCTGAACGCGTCCAACAACAAAATATGATTTGCCGGTTTCATTAACGATTGATGCTCGTTTTGCGAGTGAATATCGACGAGACTCCCGACAACGCCGCGTAAAAATCCGAGATTTACTATCCTGCCGTTAATACGACATTCGCTTCTGTCGGCAGTCATAAGACGGCTTACTATTACCGTTCCGTCGTCGAAATCTATTCCCGCGTCTTCCAACGTACTTTTTATTTCTTCGTAATTTATTATCTTATCGAAAACGACTTCTACGCGCGCCATATTTTCACCGTATCTTATAAGACTGCGGTCCGCCCTGTCGCCCAAGACGAAATTTATGGAATCTATGATTATAGATTTTCCCGCGCCGGTTTCGCCGCTCAAAATATTAAGACCGTCTTTTAACGACAGCGATAAATCTCTTATGAGGGCAATATTTTTAATATTAAGGTAAGAAATCATTTTTCAACCGTTATCCTAAACGTTTTTTTACAGATATTCTTTCAACGCGCCGAATATTGCCGGTACGTCTTCGAGAGTTTTAACGATAACAACGATGGTATCGTCGCCCGCAAGAGTGCCGACTATATTAGGTAAATTAAGTTTATCGAGCAACAAACACGCCGCGTTTGCACTTCCGTCGTAAGTTTTTATTACGATAAGGTTCATCGCCGTGTCCATAGATATTACGCTTTCCTTGAAAAGCGTGGAAAGTTTATTTAATTTTTGGTCGCTGCCGTGTAAAGCGTAGCGGAATTTCTTTACTTTCCCCGAGATTTTAACAAGTCCCATATCGTTAATATCTCTGCTTACCGTCGCTTGCGTGACGTTAAAACCTCTGCGGTTAAGTTCGATTACGAGTTCGTTCTGCGTATTGATTTCCGTTTCCTCGATAATCTTTGCTATCGTGTTTTGTCTTTCGATTCTCGATACTGCCATTGTAATTTTCCCCTTAATGCGTTTTACTTTTTGCTTTTCGCATTTTTATTATGCTTAAAGCGTTCATATATGAATATTATAGTATATATTTTTATAATATGCAATGCTTTATGCAATTTTTAAGTAAATAAGATATTCTTGATTTTTATTGTCGAAGGGATGCGGCGCGGGAATTAACCCTGCTACGACCAAACCCGAATTTCTACAAAAATTCTGCACGTCGAAAAGTACTTTATCCCGTTTCTTTTTATCGACTAAAATACCTTTCTTGCTTAAATCTCTTTTCTCGCACTCGAATTGCGGTTTAATCAAAGCTATTATTTCGCCGTTTCGCTCCATAACCGATATAACCGACGGCAAAATGAGTTTCAACGAGATAAAACTTACGTCTATTACGGCAAAATCAGGCGGTACGGCAAACTTATCCTTTTCAAGGTAACGCGCGTTCGTCTTATCCATAACGACAACTCTTTCGTCTTTCGCTAAAGCCTCCGGCAAAGCACATTCGCCTACGTCTATCGCGTACACCGTTTTCGCTCCGTTTTTCAAAAGAACGTCGGTAAAACCGCCGTTTGAAGCCCCCACGTCCATACAAATTTTGTCTTTACACGCAACGCCGAACTTTTCCAACCCTTCTTTAAGTTTAAGTCCGCCGAGAGACGCTTCGTAATCTTCTGTTATTACTATACTGTCTTCGTCGCTCACGTCGAGAGAAGCTTTCGTTACGACTTTGCCGTTCACCGTAACTCTGCCTAAGTCTATAAGATTAGCGGCTCTCGTCCTTGACGAAACCGCCCCGCTATTAGCCAAATACAAATCAATTCTCATGTTTTTTCATCCTCGGTCGGTAAAATATGCCGATTATTCTTCCGACAAACAGTACCATTTCTTTCGAATTATTTATAGCGACGCTCTTAAAGAACGCTTTTCCGCCCACGGTGACCGCAGACACGACCGAACTTATAAGTATGTTGAATAAGTTCAGATTTCCGTCTCCGGAAAACAACTGTATAGCAACGGTAGCCGCACACGTTCCGCTGATTATACCTGCCATATCGCCCACGACGTCGTTGCAGATATTAGATACCTTTTCGGCGTTTTTTACGAGTTTAACGGCTATTGCCGCTCCTTTGACCTTTTTGGCCGACAAGGCAAGCAAAGGCGCAAGATTACAACTCGTCACCGCAACGCCCACCGAATCGAAGGCTATTGCCACCACTATCAGTAACGCAAGCGTAAGCACGGAAATGATAAAATTCGATTTATTCGAAGTAAGATACGTCGCAAAACTTACAAAAAACGCTAAACACAACGTAATAAGCGTAATTTTTATCGTCCATACCGAACTTTCGGATAAACGCCTTTTTACCTTGACTTCGCTACTTATTCTATCCTTCCGCTCGTTTACGTCCATCGACGATTTTACCGTATTTTTCACTCCTTCTCCGTAAAACAATATTTTCGCTATAAAATATATTGTCCGAGAAAAAGAAAAATAAGTAAAACGACGAATTAAACGCTACGGTAAGTCAATTTATCGCTTAATTCGATAAGCTCTTTTCCCTCCGCCCAACGAGCAAGAGATTTTGCGGCTATTTTATTGAGCTTTTCAAGCATATTCACGGTTTTTTCTTTACCGTTTACGAAAAGATAGGATTTTTTTTCTTCGTTACCTTCATCCAACACGTCGTCCCTTAACTGAAAAGCAAGCCCTATTGCGTCGGCATAAGTCGATAAAGCCGCTTTTTTCTCGTTATCGTACGCGATAAACGACGGAACGAGAACTGCGGATTTTATAAGCGCGCCGGTTTTTTTCATATAAAGTTCGGTAATTAAACCGTCGTTGAATTCGTCGAACGAAAACTCCATAGCCTGACCGCCTATCATTCCTTCCGCACCCGCGTTTAAGGCGATAAAATTCGCCGCAGGCAATAATTCGGCGTCGGAAACGCAAGCGTCGAACGCATTTTCGTAGGCAAGATTCAGTAACGCGTCGCCGGCAAGCAACGCCATCGCTTCGCCGAATACGCTGTGACAGGTAAGTATGCCCCGCCTGTACGTATCGTCATCCATACACGGCAAATCGTCGTGGATAAGACTGTAATTATGTATAAGTTCCAACGATATCGCTAACGGTAATACTCTTTTTTCGTCAACGCCGAGGAACTTCGCCGCCATAAACATAATTTTCGGACGAATTCTTTTTCCTCCGGGAAAAAGCGCGTACTCCATGGCGTTATACAGTTTTTCGGTATAACGGCTCTTCTTCGACTTGAAAAATTCGACCAACTCTCTCTCGAAATCAATCATCTTCTTCCTCTGCCTTTACTTCCAACGACTCCAATTCCTTATTGAGAACTTCCATTTTGCCTTTGATTTCGTTTAACGATTTCAGGCACTCTTTCGCTATGGATATTCCTTTCTCGTAAAGTTCCAGCCCTTCCGTCACTCCGAGTTTTTCATCGGAAAGTTTCTTAACGATTTTTTCCAATTCTTTAACGTTAGTTTCGTAATCCATCATTACCTCCGTGTTCGACTATCGCGTCGATTTTTCCGTCAATTCCGATAATTTCAATCTTGTCGTTTTTTTGCAATTCAGCCGTTTTATACACATACTTATCTTCTTTAAGTATTCTAAAATAACCCACATTTAATAACTTTAATGGGTTCAACTGTTCCAAAATAGTGAGATTTTTATTTATATCCGCTTGATTTCTTTCAAATATTGCATTTTGTTGCAATTTTGCAATATCGAGCGAATTTTTGATTTTCGAGTATTCTTTTTGCAATAAATAATCTACGTTTTGCTTCAATTCTTCGCAAATATCAATAAAATTACCTACGTTTAATTTAACCAAATCGTTCGCTTCGTCGGATAAATTTTCTACCAAATCGGATATTTTTTGTTTAGCTTTTTTAGCCGTTCCCGCTATCAATTCCCCTGCCGCAGTCGGCGTAATGGCTCTGTAATCGGCGACGAAATCGCAAAGAGTATAATCGGTCTCGTGTCCTATTGCGGACACGACCGGCGTGTTCATATTAAAAACAGTCCGCACTAAATTTTCGTCGTTAAAGCAGAATAAGTCTTCGTACGAGCCGCCGCCTCTCGCTATTATAATAAGGTCGTAAATTTTGTTGTCGGCGTTATTTAACGCCGTTATTACGTCCTGCGCACAATAATCGCCTTGTACCCTTACGTCGATAATCGTTATATCGGTATAAGTATTCTCTTTCCTTACGGTAGTAATAAAATCCTGCACAGCCGCGCCCTTAATACTCGTAATTATCGCTATTCTTTTGGGAAGTACGGGCAAGTCTTTTTTGTAATCCTCACGGAAAAGTCCTTCTTTTTCGAGTTTATCTTTTAATTCCTGAAATTTTACGTTAAGTAAGCCTACGCCGAAATATTTTACTTCGTACGCTTTGACGTTAATCGTGCCGCCTTTTATAAAATAATCTACGCTTCCGCGGACTAAAACCTTTTCGCCGTTTTGCGGCACATATTTCCCCGAGCAATTAAAAAGACACACTTTTATCTGCGCTTTCGGGTCTTTAAGGGTAAAATAACAATGTCCGCCCACGACGGAACAGCCGCTGACTTCACCCACTACGGGTACGTTGTGAAGTAATTCTTCGCCGAGAAAAACGTTATTGATATAAAAATTAAGTTCTTCTACCGTTATATAATCGCGATTAGCCATTTCTTCGCGCCGCGTCTACGGTGTTTTTCAAAAGCATCGTTACGGTCATCGGACCTACCCCGCCGGGTACCGGCGTAATATAAGAACATTTATTCTTTACGGCTTCGAAATCGACGTCTCCGCAAAGTTTTCCGTCAACTCTGTTCATTCCCACGTCAATAACGACCGCTCCTTCCTTGACCATATTTTCCTTAATAAACTTGGCTTTTCCGATAGCCACGACCAGAATATCGGCTTGTAAAGTAAGCTCGCCTAAATTTTGCGTTTTGCTGTGCGCGACAGTTACGGTAGCGTTCTCTTTCAACAGCATTATCGCCATAGGCTTGCCTACCGTGTTACTTCTGCCGACTACCACGGCTCTTTTACCCTCTAAAGGGATATTATAAGCGTGTAAAAGCTCGATTATACCTCTCGGCGTACAGCTCGGAAAACATTCTTCGCCCAAAACGAGTTTGCCCATCTGATAGGAACTGAATCCGTCGACGTCCTTTTCCGGGTTAATTGCGGCAAGAACGCGGCGTTCGTTAAATTTTTTCGGCAACGGCAATTGAACCAGTATCCCGTAAACTTCTTTATTTGCGTTAAGTTCTTCGATAAGATTTATTACTTCCTCTTCGTCGACCTCTTCGGGAAGCTCGTAATGATAGCTTTTTATCCCTACTTCGACGCAAGAAGCGATTTTGTTGCGAACGTATATCTTACTTGCCGGATTTTCGCCTACGATAATGACGGCGAGTCCGCATTCCCCGCCTTTACGCTTAAATTCTTCTACTTCGATATTAAGTTGCGATTTTATTTGAGCGGCAACTTTCTTTCCGTCGATAACAACCGTCATCTTACTTGGACATATCCTTGTGGATAGCCGACAGCATTCCGTTTACGAACACGTTGCTTTTATCGGTAGAATAGCGTTTAACGAGCTCTACCGCCTCGTTTATGGATACCGGCGCAGGTATGTCGTCCATATACTTCATTTCGTATATTGCAAGCAAAAGCGCGCTTAAATCGGGTTTGAATATTCTGTCGAGAGCAAACCCTTCCGAATACTTTTTTATTATTTCGGTAAGTTCGTCGTAATTTTCGATTACGCCGTAATACGCCTTTTCCATATATTTTATATCGTTTTCGTCCATATCGCCGCACGACAGCACCGAATAAGTCCTTGCGTTCGGCATACGTCCGAACAAGTATTCGAAAATAAGTTTGTACGTGTTTTCTCTCGCTACCTTTCTTGACATTGTATTTTTCTTCCTTTGTTAGTCAAACATTACGTTGGATACGTTCACGTTTATATTTTTTATGTAGAAAGTCGTGCTGTCTTTAATAAGATTAAGCACGTTTTCTTGAAGTTTGCAGACGACTTGCGGCACGGGATATCCGAACAGCACGTTGATGTATATATCTATCGTAACGGTGTTGTCGTAAATATAAACGTGAATATTTTTGGTATTCATCGTAGACGTACCGAACTTTTTCTTAACAACGTCGTATTCCCTCGCCACACCGTCAGTTTGCGCTATGGCGGTGTTGACCAGGGATACGATCATTTTTCTATAACGATTGATGTCTTCTTGACTTATGGAGTCTTTCATTGGAATACCTCACTGCGTTTAGTATACCATAAAGACCTTTTAAGTGCAAGTATTCTGCATTTTTATTATCGTTATACGTACGGTATGATGATGACGTTGCTCGCTTCGTATTCGGTTTCCGACACGATTACGTTAAGTATCTGCGCCGCTTTGTCGGCGGTGAGTTCTCCGTCTTTTACCACTACGTTTACGTTGTTGTTACTGATTGTGACGACGCAGTCCTCGAACCCTTTCGCTTTAATAAGCCCCTCTAACGCAAGCTCGGTTTCCATGCAGCCTACGAGAGCGAGTTTTTTGTTGTTAGCTTCGTTCAAAGTAGCTTCGTCGGTCGTAGAAGCGGAAATTATATCTTCGAGATACAGTATTTCCTGCGCTCTCGTAGATTCTCTGTCGCTTCTGTAAGTAGCGAAGAACGTAGGCGTAGCCGTGTCGATTCCGCCGCTGCCCGCGGTATTCTTCGCGTTCTTTACGGTAAGAAAATAATTAAGACATCCCGTTGCCACAAGTAAAATTACGAGCGACGCAAGAACGATAATTTTTTTCTTGTTTACCTTTATGTTTTTCAAACCTTTCATAAATGCCTCCATATATATGTTGATTTTGGTTTATCGTTTCAAAGGATATATTTCCACGCAGGAAGAATCCACTTTTAACGCCGTTTGCACGGCTCTCATTATAGCTAACTTCGTCACGGCGTCGTCCGCCCCTTCCGCTACAACGATTACGCCGATTACTTCCGGCATAACCTCTTTGATAACGTACGGTTGACTTGTCCCGTTATTGTTGATTATTATCGGCGATTCGGTCACGTTCTTACTGCTGTTTCCGCCGTTTGAGGAAGAACTCGTCGCAGTACTTAGCGTATTCGCCGTTATTTTTTCGGGAGTACTTTTAGCCGTAATCATTACTTCGGCTTTTCCCACTCCCTCCATAGAGGACAATATCGCCGACAACTTTTTCTCCCATTCGCTTATAGAAGCCGTATTCGTACCTGCGTCGGTAGCAACCGTCACACCCGAATCCGTTCTCTTTTTTGCCGTTGCCGAAGTTTTTACTCCCGAAAAAATCAGTATAACCAACGCCACGACAGCCACCGCTATTATTACCTCGATATGCTTTATTGACTTGATTTTTCCGAATATTTCGGACGCTTTTCGCTTAATTCCATCCATATACAGAAATCAACTCCTCCGCAACGTCGACTCTTTTCAGCACGACTTTTTTTACCTCTTCGATAGATATTATATTCGCCTCGTTCCCGGTTATTCCGCTTTCCGAAAAATCTATCGTCACCGCAAATACGACGTACTTTTCTCCGTCACGGTAACTAACTATATTCGCCTTTACGCCTTTTATTCCGAGAATTAAAAAATCGTTTTCTATATTTTTTTCGTATAGTCTATCTCTTGCCTCGGAAAAATAACCGAGCGTGGTTTCGTCGGACACAACGCCTGCGCCGCCGTCCGCATTTATATCGATATCGGAGGTTTTATTCGGCAACAATTTAATTAAAGGCACGAAAATCGCCGCTACGAAGGCTAAACGAAGTATCCCCGTAACGTACTTTTTAATCTGTCCTTCGGGTATGAGAATTTCCGCAAGAACGAACAATAGACTTACAGCCACGATTCCGAACAAAACCGCTTTCATAAATTCCCCGGATTACAAGTGTAAATTATGAGCATTATCGTTATAAGCAGCGACACGCCCGAACAAATAACGGCGACGATAAGAACTTTCAGACTTTCTCCGGCTGTATTCAGTACCGACGAAAACTTATTGTCGGACAAAGGTTCAGCTACGGCGGCGGTAATTTTCAGCCCGAAAGACAACGCAGTCATCTTAATAATCGGTATCAGTATCCCGGCAAGGAGAATTATGAGAGCGCATAACCCCACCGCGTTTTTTATCACGACGCAACTTGCCGTCACTATATCGAATCCGTCTTTAAGATAGCCGCCTATTACGGGAACGTACCCGGACAAAGCGTACTTAGCTCCCTTGGTAGCCAAATTATCTATGCTCGACCCCGTTATTCCCTGCGCCGTCAAAAGGGTGACGAACGTTCCGAAAACTATTCCGAGCGTCCACTCGGCTATTGATTTAGCCACAGAAGAAAACTTGTCTAATTTAAGATTTTCACTCAAATTTCCGACCAAACCGAACACGAACGTGACGTAAAACAGGGGCATTATCACCGAATTTACCAACGTCATAAGGGTGCTTGAAAAAATAAGTACGAACGGTTGATACACCGCGGCGGAAGTCGTAGCCCCGAACGCCGACATCAAGGTTATCAGCACCGGGAAACACGCGTCGTTGAACTTTTTAAGAAAGTCGAAAGTCCTGATAGAATATTTAATAGAGTCGACAAACATATAAGATAAAACCGTAATCGATAACGCATAACAGGCAAGAAAAACTATTTTTTGCGTGCCGCTGCTCAAAAAGCCCGAATTTAAGTTTTTCAGTATCCCGTAAAGAAACGCTATCACCATAATAATAACCAATTGCGGAAGCATATCGGAAAGTTCTATTCCGAGAACGCTCCCCGCCGCTTTTATAAAATATCCGAAAGTAGGTTCGGCTTTACCGTAAAGAATATCGTCAATTATTTGCCGAGCCGATTTACCGAAAGAATAATCGTTGTATTCGTTAAGAAGAGCTATAAGTTCGTCGTATCCCGACAAATCGATGTTATTAAGAGCGTCGTTTACCGTCGCGTCGAGATTTTCGCCGTCCTCCGTTGCGAACGCAAATCCGCCCATACTCGGCGAAAAACAAACCGCTATCGCAATAATAATCAATATTATTTTTTTCATAATACGCTTTCAATTATCGTAAAAACATTCATAATTATCGGTAAAGCAAGCAAAAACACGGTTATTTTGCCTGCAAACTGAACTTTTTGCCCCAACGATTTACTCCCTCCGTCCTCGCATATAGAAGCGGCGTACTCCGTCAGATACCCTATCCCTATAATTTTTACGACGGAAGCAAAAGAATTTTTACTTATTCCGCTCTTTTCCGTCAGCGTAGCGAACGCAGACAACGAAGAAACAACGCTATCGGATAACAGAATTAAAATAACCGCCCCTACTGCGACGATTAAAGCGACCGAAAATTCGGGTTTGACGCTTTTTAGGACGTTGTACCCGACTAACGCCACGAAGGCTATTGCGATTATTTTAATTAAAAGCATTTAGTTAATAGAGATAGAATATGTTTTTTAACGTGTCGAATAATCCGAGTAACATATTTATTACCATGGTAAGCACGATTACAAGCCCCGCGAGTGTGACAAGCGTAGCTATCTCTTTTTTGTCGCTTTTTTCTAAAATATTGTTTATTACCGCCGTAATAATACCGACCGCAGCTATCTTAAATATTATTTCTATTCCCATCACGTCCCCTTAAAGCAAAAGTATAAACACGGCTATTCCCGTTAACGGAGCGATTTTTTTAATCGTATCGCCTTTTATTTTCAAATCTTTTTCGTTTTTTTCGATTTCTCTTTTTAACTTCTCGGAAAAACTTGCCGAAAAATCTTTTTGCGATAACTTATCGAGCCGCTTTACCCCTTCTATATACTCCGCAAGCATCGTTTCGTAATTTTTCGGTTGTTTTTCCTCTCGCAAAAATACCGTTAAATCCGATTTTGGATTTTTAGCGGAGTAGTCTCGTATTATTTCGTCGATTTCGCGGTTATAAAAATCAATTTCGCTCCGAACGTAACCGATAAAATCACACGTTTCTTCCAAAAATCTTTTTTTATTCTTATAATAAACGCTTATTCCGTTTCCTAAAAATACCGAAGCCGCGATTATTAACGCCCCCGAAACGATTTTTAATACAGTCATTTTTCACCGTCACCCCTTGCGGCGGTTCCGCATACGATAGATTTTATGCTACCGGGCGTAGGTTTAGACGATAAAAAAACTTTATAATAAAACAGTTCGTTCAGTACATCGGGAATAACGCCGTCGGAATGAAACGTAGCCGCGACTTTAATTCCCGCTCCGATAAGTGTTTTTACCGCAAAAAAGTCCTTCTCTCCGAAAAGTTCGTCGCATACTACTATTTGCGGCGACATCGTTCTTATTGCCGTTTCGAAAGCGTACTCTTTCGGCACGCCCTGAATTACGTCGCAACGCGTTCCTCTGTAAAAAACAAGCCCTCTGCCGCATATTTCGCTTCTTTCGTCTATGATAAGCAAGTCGTTGTTTTCGGACAACTTTTCCGCTATACACCGCAACAACGTGGTTTTTCCTCCGCCCGGCGGCGAGACAAGCAAGGTATTGTCGAAATTATCGAGAATTTTCTTAACAGGCTCGGAAGAAACTTCTATTATATGCGGAATTCTTACGCACAAAGAATAAATCTTTTTGTAAATAATTTTCCCGTTATTTACCCACCCGTCGCCCGCTACGCCTATCCTTATCCCATCGGAATAATCGACGTAACCTTGCGACAATCGGTCTTCGTAGGCGTACTTTGAATTGTTCGTTACCCTTTTAATTAAGTTTTCTATATACTCGCCGTCCGCCGAAAAACGCGTAAAAAACCGCCCTTGACGTGTTTTTATTTCTATTCTTTTTCCTACGCGTATCCTTATTTCCGTTATTTCGTTTTCGGGACAAACGTTTACGACGTACGGATACGCTTCGCCCAACATTTTTTGCATAAAAAATACCTCGGAACATTATATTCCGAGGTACAAAGGATTATTTATTGCTTGCAATAGGAGTGGTCAAATTGCATTTATTTTTTGCGAAAACGGAGCGTAGGCGTACTAAGTACGATAGACGACGTTTTCACAAAAGTTGCAAAACTACAAATCAATATCCGCTTTTTTGTTATTATATGATATATTTTTCAAAAATCTATATACACTAAGTTTTTTGCGGCGTAAAGAAATGTAATTCGGACGCTCCTAAACACGGGACATATAGGAACCGTCGCGCGTATCTACTCTTATGGTTTCTCCTGCGTTTACGAACAAAGGAACTTGAATAACGTATCCCGTTTCGAGCGTCGCGCTCTTGGAACCGGGCTGTGCGGTAGCTCCGGGGATTCCGGGTTCCGCGTCTACTACTTTGAGTTCGACGAAGTTCTGCGGATCGCAGCTGAAAGCGTTTCCTTTATAGAAAGCTATATCGCAGACGTCTCCTTCTCTTATGAAACGCAAAGCGTCCTTGACGATTTCTTCGTTGAGCGGAACCATATCGAAAGTTTCCGCGTCCATGAAGTAATAAAGGTCGCCGTCGTTGTAGCTATACGACATTTTCTTTCTGTCGATATGCGCCAATTCATATTTTTCACTGGGGTTAAAGGTACGTTCGATTACGCCGCCGGTCATAACGTTTCTTATCTTCGCGCGAACGAAAGCCGCGCCTTTACCGGGTTTAACGTGTTGGAAATCGACTATTACCTGAACGGTGCTGTCCAATTCGAAAGTGATACCTTTTCTGAAATCACCCGCCATAATGTATGCCATATAAAAATCCTCCGTTTATTTTTCTAAAACAATAACTATAATATTATGATATTTTTAGGACTTTTTGTCAAGTTAATAACGCCGTTTTCGCTAAAATAAATTACGTCCTCTATTCTGATACCGAATTCACCCGCAAAATACAATCCGGGTTCTACGCTGAGCGTCATACCTTTTTCGATAACGGCTTCGCATCTCGGCGAAAAATTCGGGTTTTCGTGACAGTCTATTCCGAGGCTGTGTCCAAGAGAATGTATAAAGTATTTATCCAAACCGAACTTTTCAAAATACCCTCTCGCTACGTAATCGCATTCTTTTCCCGTCATACCCGCTTTAACGGTGTTTATTGCAAGATTCTGAGCTTCCGCTACCTTTTTATAGGTATCGAGAATTTTATCCGAAGGTGTTCCGAAAAAAACGGTTCTCGTCATATCCGAAGAGTATCCGCCGAATTTTGCTCCGAAGTCCATCGTGATAGCCATGCCTTTTTCAAGTACGGTTTCTCCCCTGTGAGCGTGAGGTTTCGACGTGTTCGCGCCGAAAGCCACTATGGAATCGAAAGCGAGTCCGTCGCCGCCCAATCCGAATAAATGCGATTCGAGACAGGAGGCAAGCTCTCTTTCCGTCATGCCGCCTTTTATATCCCCGAGCACTGCGGAGAAAGCGTTATCGGTGATGTTTTGAGCCTTTTTCATAAGCTCTATCTCGTCCGCGTCTTTAATAGAGCGTAATTTAGCTACGTCTTCGTCGATAAAGAAAAATTCTTCTATGCCTACTTTTTGGAAACGCAAATATTCTTTTACGTTTACGGAAGATTCGACAGACGCCGACTTAATAGAATTGTCGCGAATAAAATCGTCAAACGTCGCAACGTTAAGTATCTCGGTCTCCGGACTCATAAAACTAACCTCTTCGAAATATCTCGAATCGGTAAAATAATAGCTTTTCCCCTTATAAAAAACTAAAATCGCGTCCGCGCTTTGATACCGCGTAAAATAAAACAAATTAGACGGAGACTCTATTATGCAAGCGTCTCCTTTATAAAGTAACTTTTTCATAGTTATATTTTACGACTAAGCGGCGTTAAGGTCAAGCGGTTCCCCTCTTATTATCGGCAGACCTCCTCGCTTTTCTCCGTATATCACGTTTTTGATTTGGAATTAGAAAACAACGCCACGAAGAACCCTATAAAAATCGCCCCGGAAAGACCTGCCGCCGCCGCTTTTACTCCGCCCGTGACCGCTCCGAAAAAACCGCTTTCTTTCGCTCCTTTTATCGCGCCTTTGGCAAGGTTGCTCCCGAACCCCGTTATGGGTATGGTAACTCCGGCTCCGGCAAAATCTTTAAGATACTTAAACACTCCTATTGCTTCCAAAAACACGCCTAAAAGTAAGAAAATTACTAAAATTCTCGCCGAAGTGAGTTTAGTAAAATTTATTAAAATCTGTCCCGACACGCAAATTATGCCGCCCACCGCAAAAACTTTCAGATAGGTCAAAAATATCGTCAACCGACCACCTCCACGCTTACGGCGTGCGCTATCGCCGGAATGGTTTCTCCTTGTAAAGAAGAAGTTTTCGATAACAACGCCCCCGTAGGCACCAAAAGAACTTTTTTTATGGTTCCGTTCCTTAATTTATTGTAAATGTAACTCGAAAAAACAAGCGTGCTGCAACAGGCTCCGCTACCCCCCTGAATTACGTTTTGCGCCTCTCTGTTAAATATAAGGATCCCGCAGTCGGTATAGTTATCTTTGAGTTCGTACCCCTTTTCCGCCATAAGTTTTTGCAAAACTCTGCTCCCCGCGTGTCCGAGATCTCCCGTAGCGATAAGGTCGTAATAATCGGGACTTCTGCCGGTGTCCTTAAAATGTTCTATGAGCGTATTCATCGCGGCGGGAACCATAACCGCCCCCATATCGTTGGCGTCGCTCACGCCGTAATCCACTACTTTTCCTACCGTGCCGCAGGTTATACGCACGGGGCAATCTGTATTTTTGCCGTTTTCGAGCAGAACTGCCGCCGCTCCCGTCACAGTCCATTGCGACAAAGGAGTCCTTTGCGACCCTAATTCGAGCGGAAATCTGTACTGCCTTTCCGCCGTTGCGAAATGGCTTGTAGTGGAACAAACTGCGTTTTCGAAAAATCCGCCGTCTATCATCGCCGCACCGAGAATCAAACTTTCTCCGAAAGTTGCGCATGCGTTATATAGACCCATAAACGGAACGTCCAATTCTCTCATAGCAAAGTTGCAGCCGATTATTTCATCCATAAGGTCGCCCGCAAAAATACAATCCACGTCGATATCGGCTAATTTTGCCTTGTTAAGAAGACACCGTACAACGTGCAATTGCATCTCGATTTCGGCGTGTTCGTGACTTTTTTGCTTTAACAAGTCGTCGCTTAAAACGTAATCGAAATATTTTCCGACGGGTCCTTCTCCTTCTTTCGGTCCGCCTATCGCCGCCGTATGCGTAATCGCAACGGGATTCTTAAAAAATATAGTTTGTCTGTTCATCGCGTTACCTTAAACAAATAGATATATTATCCCGACTATCACCGACGCCGATATACCGAATACTATTACCGGTCCCGCTATCGTGAACATATTACTGCACAATCCGAGGATTATTCCTTCTCTTTTATGTTCTATCGCCGGACTGACTACCGAATTTGCAAAACCGGTAATAGGTACGATACTGCCCGCCCCGCCGAAATTTCCTATCTTGTCATACACTCCGAGTCCGGTAAGAATTCCCGTGATAAGTATTACGGTAAGAGTTGTAAGCCCGGCTATCGTATCTTCTTCCGCTCCTTTTAATAAAAAATTCTTATATATATCGCTTATTCCCTGTCCGATACAGCATATTATTCCGCCCGTAAGGAATGCTCTGAAAACGGTGCTTATATGCTTCGACGCGGGCATATCCCGCCTTATCTCTTTAAGGTACTTCTTGCTCTCTTCCTTATCTAATCTCATTTTTTGCCTCCGATATTTTTTCGGGAATAACGATTTCCGTTTTTTCGGTATAGATTTTTCTCACGATACTCCTGTATTTTGTTGCCTGCAATACGTTTTTTTATAGAAAAACGCTCTACACATATTCTTAACGTAGAGCGTGAAAATATACTTGAAAAAATTTTATCGAATATGTGCGACAAAAAAAGGAACTATCTTTTTATGCTAATTCTTTTTTCAGTCTGTCCAAAATTTTTGCTTCGAGACGGCTTACCTGAACTTGCGATACGCCTAATTCTTTTGCTATCTCGCTTTGCGTTTTGTCGCGATAATATCGTAAAAATATGATTTTTTTATCCCTTTCGTCAAAACTGTCTATTGCCTCTCGCAATACTACTTTTTCGATATAGTCGTCCTGGTTTTCTTTGGAACACAATTTGTCTTCGAGGCTCAACCCGTCTTCGTCCTTTTCGGCGTGAATACTGACGGGATACCGCGCGCTGTCTATAATGAATACGACGTCCGATTCCTCGATTTTCATATAATCGGCTATCTCTTTTACCGACGGATCCCGCGAATTCTTCTGTCGATATTCTTCGATGAATACGTTTATTACTTGATTTTGAGCTTTAAGCGAACGGCTTACTTTAATGGCTCCGTTATCGCGGATATATCTTTTTATTTCGCCTGCTATCATAGGTACGGCGTATGTTGAAAAGCGTACGCCGAACGACGCGTCGAAGTTGTTGACCGCTTTAATAAATCCGAGCGTACCGAGCTGAAGCAAATCTTCGTATTCGATTTGTTTGTTCTGATAACGTCTCACAATACTCTTAATTAACGGTATATTGTTCTGCAAAAGCTCGGCTTTTGCGTCTTCGTCGTTATTTTGAGCGCGTTCTATAAGAGCTAACGTTTCTTCCGGACTAAGCATTTGCGAGTTTCTTCGTCATCGTGACGGTTGTCCCTGCGCCGAGTACGCTTTCGACTTCGAGACTGTCCATAAAGGTTTTCATTATCGTAAAACCCAAACCGCTGCGTTCTTCTTCCGCTTTCGTCGTGTAGAAGTCCTGTAAAACGGTATCTACGTCCACAATTCCGCGGCCGTAGTCGATAATTTTTACGGTAAGTACGTCGTCGTAAATCATAGCTTCTATAAGTACGTCGCCCTTTTCCGCCCCGTATCCGTGAACGATACAATTCGTCACCGCTTCCGATACCGACGTCCTTATATCGTTAATTACGTCCAAGGTAGGGTCGGACGAAACGCAAAACGCCGCTATTACGCTGCGAGCGAATCCTTCGTTTTCGGGAATCGCCTTAAATCTTAAACTAACGTGATTATTCATATCCACCTCAAATTAAAGGAATTATGCTGTAAAGTCCGCTGACTTTAAGCACTTTGTCTATCTGTTTGTTCGGTTCGTTAATAAACATAGAAACGTTATTTTGTTTCAACTTCTTATACCGCCCCATAATAAGTCCGACGCCGGTACTGTCCATAAACGTAAGTTCTTTCATGTTGAGAATTACGTTCTTAACCTTTACGGAATTGAGATAATCGTCTAATTTAACTCTCAATTTGCCCGCCACGGACTGATCTATCTCTCCTTCGAGAAAAATATAAAGATTATCTCTGTTTATCTTTGCGCTTACCTTCATAAGTCACCTCCGACAAAATGATTATAAAAAAAATATTCCCGAAAAAAATGGGAATATCCGCTGTAAAAAATCTAATTATGTCGTTTTATAAAAATTATATAAATTCTAAAAAAATGTTGAAAAAAACGAAAAAGCACTTCTTTCGAAGTGCTTTTTTGGTGGAAGGAGATGGATTCGAACCATCGAAGTCGACGGACGGCAGATTTACAGTCTGCTCCCTTTAGCCACTCGGGAATCCTTCCTCGTGGAGCTGGCTAATGGAATCGAACCATCAACCTGCTGATTACAAATCAGCTGCTCTGCCTAGTTGAGCTAAGCCAGCAGTTAAATTTGGTGCCTTGGGGCGGAGTTGAACCACCGACACGGGGATTTTCAGTCCCCTGCTCTACCAGCTGAGCTACCAAGGCAACTTTGGCGATCCGGATGGGGTTCGAACCCACGACCTCTAGCGTGACAGGCTAGCGTTCTAACCAGCTGAACTACCGGACCGTATATATAATGTTGTTAATAAGCATTTTTGGTGGGCCTTCACGGACTTGAACCGCGGACCAATCGGTTATGAGCCGACCGCTCTGACCAACTGAGCTAAAGGCCCTCATCATTAAGTAACTTATCTGGTCGGGGTGAAGAGACTCGAACTCCCGACCCCATGGTCCCAAACCACGTGCGCTACCAAACTGCGCTACACCCCGTTTGTTTACCTAAGCGACTTCAATATAATACTATATCGAAAAGATTATGTCAAATGTTTTAATCGATTTATAATAAAAATTTTTTTAGCTTCGTAATCCTCTCTCTACTGTAATTACTCCTTTGAGTCCGCCGAGTTTTTTGATAGCCTGATCGAGGTCTCCCGCGTTCTTAATTTCAAGCCCCATCTGTATCTGCAATCTGTCGTTATACTTATTAGGTTGCGCGCTGAAGCTCGACATTTGTAAGCCGAGATTAACCATAGCTCCCGTTATCGAAGCTATCATCGTACCTCTATTCTCACATTCGACGTAAACGGGTGCGTTGTACATAGAATCGTCGTGATTTGCCCATTTCGCATTCATAAGACGTGCTTTTTCCATATTAGCGATATTAGGACAGTCCGCTCTGTGTACGGTAACTCCGCATCCGCGGGAAATATAACCTATTATTTTATCGCCGGGAACGGGATTGCAGCAACGAGCAAGCCTTATTAGAAAATCGTCGTATCCGTCGATAAGTATACCGCTGTGCGCTCTGCGCTTCTTTACCGAATTGTTTTGTTCCGGCGCGTTCGGCAAAACGGGCGCGTTGGCTTCCTGCGCTTTTTTGTAAAAATCTATAAGTTTGAAGAGTATTTGATTGGTTTTTATCCCGCCGTACCCTATCGTAGCGAACATATCGTCCACACCGGAGAATTTATAACGCTCTATAATAAGTTTAAGATACGCAGGCGCCATTAAGTCGGGCAGATTGTAGCCTTTGCGTTTGGCTTCCCTTTCCAACATCTCCTTGCCGTCTTTAATGTTCTCTTCTTTCATCTGTTTCTTAAAGAAACTTCTGATTTTAGCCTTTGCCGCAGGCGTAGTTGCATATTTTACCCAATCGCGGGAGGGACCTTTGGCGTTGTTTGACGTAATGACTTCCACCACGTCTCCGTTTTGCAATACGGTACCGACGGGGGTCATCTTATTGTTGACGCGTACCCCTATACACTTATTGCCGACTTCGCTGTGTACCCTGTACGCAAAGTCGATACACGTTGCGCCTATCGGTAGGTCAAAAACGTCGCCTTTCGGGGTAAAAACGTAAATTTCGTTCGTGGAAACACTGTCTTTTAACGTGTCGATAAATTCCAAAGAGTCTTTAAGGTCGCCCTGAACGTCCATAACTTCTTTGATAAAACCGAGTTTTCTGTCAAAATCGGATACCGGACCCGTCGTTCCTTCCTTGTATCTCCAATGCGCCGCGATACCGTATTCGGCGACGCGGTTCATTTCAAACGTTCTTATCTGAATTTCAAAGACCTGCCCGAAGTTGGTGACGATAGTCGTATGCAAACTTTGGTACATGTTCGGTTTCGGCGAAGCGATATAATCTTTGAATCTTCCGGGAATAGGCTTCCACATCGAGTGAATTATTCCGAGCACGGTATAGCAATCGCCTATGTTTTCCACGATTACGCGTACCGCTACCAAGTCGTAAATCTGTTCGAAGGTCTTGTGCTGATTTTTCATCTTCTTAAAGATGGAATAATAATGCTTCGGTCGACCTTTGATTTCAAACTTCATATTGAGGTCTTTAAGCTGTACGCTCAATTCGTCGGCGACTTTATTGACTAATTTCATTCTTGCGTCGCGTTGGTCGGCGAGTTTTTCGTCAAGAAAAGCGTAATCTTCGGGATAAAGATATTTCATTGACAAATCTTCCATTTCGCACTTTATCCAGGATATACCGAGCCTGCCCGCAAGCGGAGCGTAAATATCCAACGTTTCGCGCGATTTCTTCTCCTGCTTTTCGGGCGGCAAGGAGTCGAGCGTACGCATATTGTGAAGTCTGTCGGCAAGTTTTACGAGCAGAACTCTTATATCTTTCGCCATAGCGAAAAAGAGTTTTCTTATATTCTCGGCTTGCTCTACTTCGGTTGAATTAAAGTTTATACGAGTAAGTTTCGTGACGGCTTCCACCATATTTGAAATGGAACTGCCGAATTTATTTTTAAGCTCTTCTTCCGTAACGCCCGTGTCTTCTATTACGTCGTGTAAAAGCCCGGCTATTACGGTATCCGGATCTAAACCCATATCGAGCAAAATCGTCGCCACGGCAACGGGATGAGTAAAATAATCTTCTCCGGAAACGCGTTTCTGCCCTTCGTGCGCATTGGTTCCGAATTCGCATGCGAACTTGACCGCAAGGTAATCTTCTTCCGAAAATGCGGTTTTTGCTTTATCTAAAAATTCGTTAATACGTTCCGTCAATAATTTATCCATATATGTACCTGAATATCGGCGACAAGTTTAGGTCTGTCTTCCGATTATTAACTATAAGTATATCATTATCGTCTGTTTTTATCAACTCTACGTCGCGTAGTATATAAAAATACACAATGAAATTTTCATAAGAACAGTCGGTTCCGTCGTTTTTTACGCGGAAATACAGTTCGTCTGCGTTCTTAAACTTCAACGACGAAAACTTTTTTAATTTTACGAAAACTTGCCTCATTTGGTCAATTTTTATATCGGAAAAAAGTAGTTCTTTTTTGTCCGAATCGACAAAATTTGCCGACAACGTTTCAAAAAACTTTTTCATTTTTTCGGTAATTTTTCCGTGTACCGTAATCACATCGAAGTACCCGAACGGAAAATCGAATTTCGGCGACAAAACCGCCGTGTCGGTAAGTTCGTAATCGTCGCACGAAGAATATAGTTTTCTTACGTTATCGTACTTTTCGGAGAATTCCTTAAAGGTCGTTTCGTCGAAAAACACGTCGAGCTTCACGCCTGTGCGTTTAGACGGTTTCGCCTTGCCGCCGTTTACGGCTATTTTATGCGAAAAGTCCGCAAATCGAGCTTCAAGTGTATCCGTAGCTACGGAAAAATCCTTGTAAAGTAATTTTTTTATTCTTATCTGCTCGTATTCGTTACCGTTAAAATAGTTTTTACCGAGACTGTAGATTACGGATTTTTTTTCGGCGGAAACATACGCCGGCATCTCTTCGTGCTTGTTGAAACAAACTATCTCGGCAAACGTGGTTTTTCCTTTATCGTGATTGCTGTATCCTATCCTCGATAATTTGAAATCCGGTTCGTCGTCGCAAAAAACGGGCGACGGATTCATATATCCGTAAGGTTCGAGAAGTTCCAGTTCTTTGATAAAACCGTATGTAATGTTTTTGACGGGAATTTCCGCTTCGTAAGACACTTTTCGCTTAAAAATATCGTCAGAAAACTTACTTGCTTTTTCGTTAATTCCCTCAAAAAACTTTGCGAAGTTTTCCTTCGGCATACTAAGTCCCGCCGCCATGGCGTGACCGCCGAACCCCGAAAGTAAATCTTTTTGCGTGGCGATAAGTTCCACGATATTAATTCCGCTTATGCTTCTCGCCGAGCCCTTTATTGCGCCGTCCGCGCCTTCGGTTAGGAGAATTGTCGGCATGTTGAAATATTCCGCAATTTTCGCCGCCGATATACCTATTACTCCTTCGTTCCAGGTCTTACCGTTAAGGACGATAACGTGATTTTTACCGAAATCGTACCCGTAAAGAAGTTGCATCGCCTCGTTAGATATCTGCTTGCCTATATCCTGTCTTTCGGTATTCCGCATTGACAGTTCTTCCGCAATGAACGAGGCTATCGTTGCGTCTTCCGTCATAAGTAGATTTACCGAGCTGTGAGCTACGCTCAATCTACCTGCCGCGTTTAATCTCGGAGCGATTTTGAAACCTATATCATAGGAAGTAACGTGTCGTTTATCTAAACCTGCTTTATAAATAAGTTCGTTTATACCTACTTTCGCCCTGCCTTTTCTTATCGTTTCCAGTCCGTATTTGACGATAGTTCTGTTATCTCCCACAAGCGGAACGATATCGGCTACCGTGGCTATAGCGCACACGTCGATGAACCGCAACGCATACTCTTCGCCGAACAAAGCTCTTACTAACGTGAACGCAACTCCCGCGCCGCAAAGTTGCGTAAGTTGCGGATTGAAACACGGGTCGATTACTATACAGTCGGGAAGTTCGCTTCCTATCGTATGGTGGTCGGTCACGAGTACGTCGAGTCCCTTTTGCAAGGCGTATTCAACCTCTTTAATTGCGGTTATTCCGCAGTCTACGGTAATAAGTAAATCGGGGTTTAATTCGTTAACTATTTTATCTATCGCCTCGCAATTCAGTCCGTATCCTTCTTCCTGCCTTACCGGGATATAGTAGTTTATATCGATATTGCGACCGCCGAAAGCCCGCATGAGTATAGTAACGGCACTTATTCCGTCGCAGTCGTAATCGCCGTACACTACGATTTTATGTCCTTTTTCTATATGACCGCTTATCTTTTCAACCGCTTCTTTCATTCCGAAATACTCATACGGCGAAGTTAGTTCGTTTATTGACGGATATAGAAAGTTTTTTGCTTTTCCCGCCGTATCCAACCCTCTTTGTACGAGCAAGTAAGCCAAATCGTCCGATATGGCTAATTGTTTCGAAATTTTCTTTGCGGAAGTTGTTTTCGTTTCGTCGTTCGTCTTTATTATCATAATAAAATTAAAGCCCGTTTTTCACGGGCTTTCCTTTTTGGTCATTGCAAGGTTTAAGCCTTAGCGGTCTTTGCCTTTTTGGCTTTAACAAACTTGCGATTTTCGTTGGAAATTTTAATTTTCTTTCCCCAACCTTTGAAGATACCCCACAACGGAGCCGATATAAATACCGACGAATAGAAACCGCCGACAAGACCGAAGATAATCGGTAAAGCGAAAGTTCTTATCGAAGCCACGCCGAGTATCGCCAGCAACGAGATAACGATTAACGTGGTCAAAGTGGTATAACAGGTTCTCGTAAAGGTTCCGTGTACGGAAGAGTCGATTACTTCGCCTACGTCGTAAGTCTTGGAGGTATTCTTATAGGGCTTAATCGTGCTTCTTATTCTGTCGAATACTACTATCGTGTTATTGATAGAATAAGCAACTATCGTAATAATCGCCGCGATGAGCGTAGAACCGATTTCTACGTAGAAAATAACGGTAAAACTCATCATTATTATAATATCGTGCAATAAAGCCACTATCGCCGCCAAAGCCGAATAGAAGTCGAATCTTATGACAATGTATATAAGCATCAACGCTAACGCTATCGCAACGGATATAAGAGCGGTCCTTAACAAACGAATACTTGCGGTGTTACCGATAAGAGTGGTCGTGGTTTTTGCGGTAACCTTATCGGAATATTTCGCCTTGGTTGCCGCTTCGACGTCGTTTCTTACTTTTTCGTTCAAGGTATTCATTTCGGATACCTTGTCGTCGGTGCTGTAATCATGCAATTCGCCGTTTACCAAAACAGCGGAATTAAGATAACGGAATATAATAGAGCTGTCGCCCGAAGACTGCACGCTGGATATCTTTAATCCGTTATTTTCAAGGACTTCTTTTACCATTTCGACGTTAGCGTGATAAGCGTCACCGCTGTTCATACCGGTTTCGCTGAACTCGACGGTAAGAAGAGTACCGCCCTGAAAGTCGACGCCTACGTTAGCGAATTTATCGTATTGACTGTTGTTGAAGTGATAGCAAGTACCGCAAATCAACGCTACGAGTATAACGATAAGCGGAGCTATAAAGAAGAGCTTTCTGTTGTCGTAAATTTTAAGCGTCTTGAATTTATTAAAAAAGTTCTTTACTTTAGTCATTCGTAGCCTCCTTCGCCTTCAAGCCGTAGAAGGCTTCGTTCTCGTCGTTGAACGCCATAAAGCTGTTTACAAACAAACGAGTCATAACCAAAGACGTAAACATGGATAAAATAATACCGATAAGAAGGGTGACCGCGAAACTCTTTATTGCGGAGGAACCGAATATTATCATTACGATAGAACCGAATATAGTGGTTACGTTCGCGTCGATAATCGTAGCGAGCGCGTCCTTAAAGCCCGACGCTACCGCGCTGGGGACAAGCCTGTTACCGATAAGTTTATCTTCTTTTATTTTTTCGAATATAATTACGTTAGCGTCGACCGCCATACCTATACTCAGGATTACGCCCGCTATACCGGTAAGAGTCAACTGCACCCACGGCACTATCGCAAGAGCCAAGACAAGAAGTTCTACGTAGAATATCAAAGCCAAAGAAGCCGCAAGACCGAGTCCTTTGTAAACTACTATGAGGAATAAAAGTATAATTCCAACGCCGATAGCCGCCGCAAGAATACTTCTGAACAACGCTTCGTCGCCGAGCGTAGGAGAAATGGTTTCGCTTCTTAAAAGAGAAAGTCTTACGTTGCCGATACCGGCTTTGATTTTCGTAGCGTACTCGTTAGCGGTTTCGTAAGTATAGTTACCTTCGATTATCGCGTTACCGTCGGAAATGGCGGCGTTTACCTTAGGGCTCATTACTTCTACGTCATCGATATAGATGCTGAGAGTCTTACCCACGTTATCGCTGGTGGCTTTACGGAAAGCTTCCGTACCGGACTTATTGAATTCAAGTTTTATTACGTAAGCACCGTCGTTGGTTGCGGCGTAGCAGTCGGCTAAGTGTTCGCTACCCTTTACGAGTACATTACCGTCGGCGTCTCTGAATTCGAGTGTCGCGGGTTTGCCGATAAGTTTCATAAGTTCTCCGGTGTCTTCGATATCGGGTACTTCTACTCTTATCTGATTCGTGCCTTGTTTCGTTACTACGGCTTCGGTATAACCTTTTCCGAAAAGCAGGTTTTCAAGGTTGGAAATAGCGCCGTTGATTTCGGAATCGGACGCGTCTTCGCCGGTAATAAGTTTAGCCGAATATTCGGCGTACATACCGCCCTGTAAATCCAAACCTTTGGAAATAGCTTTGGTAATCCAGTAGAAATCATAATTACTGTTCCCTATCTGGAAGGAATCTTTACCGTTAAGCGGGAACATAAATAGAGCCAATACTACTATCAATAATCCCACTATGGAAAGAACAATAATGGATTTTGTCTTGCTCACTTGGTGTGCCTCCGTGTGTTATTCGCGTTTCTTACGTTCGGTTCGGAGAGCATACTGCCCCCTTAAAATACCGAATAGGTATATTATAGCCGTAAAACGCATACAAGTCAACATATTATTTATTTAATAGTATAAATAAATATAAATTATTTCGCTCGCGGCAAGCAACTTATTCCTTCGTATTCGTCATAATTTCGCAAAGGCGGAATATTATCTATATCGGAGGTCAGTATGAAAAAATTATCCGTAAACAAATATTTCTTTTTCGATATACTTCGGGCTACAGTAATAGCCGTTATAGTTTCTCTCGTTACGGTACTCGTATTTTCGCTTATAGTAAACTTAACTAACGTAAACGAAAAAATTATTCTTCCCGTAAACGAAGCCATAAAGGTGGTAAGTATTCTCGTCGGCTGTTTTATCGGGTTCAAAGAACTAAAACACGGCGCGTTCAAAGGAGCTATAAGCGGTCTGCTTTACACGTTTCTTTCCATTCTTATTTTCGGAATAATAAGCCATAGCGTAAAATTCAACGCCTTAAGTCTTATAGACGTCGCTCTCGGAATAGTAGCGGGCGCGATAAGCGGTATAATTGTCGTCAACTTAAAAAGAAAATCGGTTACGCAATAGTCGCACATACAAGAAAAAAGCTGCCTTTACGGCAGCTTTGCGGTGTTTTACGATTAAAAACTACATTTTAGAACGGATAGCGTTCTTGACGATAACGACGTGGGTGGGGTTTTCTTCGGTGCCTACGTTTACGATATACTGATCGTTAGCTCCGTCGTATTCCACTATTACGCCGACAAATCCGCCGATGGTCATAATTTTATCGCCTACCTGGATGCTGTTGAACATTTCAGCCTGTTTCTTTTTCTGTTTTCTTTGCGGAACGATAGTCATCACTATCATAAGCACGAAAAATACGGCTAAAATAACCGGCATTAACCAGCTGTTTGTATTTGCTGCCAAAATATTACTGAACATATTTTTTCACTCCTATAAATGTTTCTTTTTTTATAATACACTATCGCGGATATTTACGCAAGTAAAAACTTATGTCTGCGGCAAACTTTTTACGTCCTTGACTCTGTACCCTGCGATGAACTCGTCGCGGAAATCCAATAATCTGTCCTGCATTATCGCCTCTTTTATCTTATTGACCAACCTGTGCAAGAAACGAATATTATGCACGGAAAGCAGTCTTCCACCGAAAATTTCGTCGCAGTTTATAAGATGACGAACGTACGCGCGGGTGTAGTTCCGACAGCAATAACAGTCGCAACCCTCTTCTATCGGACCGAAATCCTCTTTATACGTCGCATTCCTTATAGTTATATCCCCGTGCATCGTCATCGCGGTTCCGTTACGGGCAATTCTCGTCGGCAACACGCAGTCGAACATATCTATACCTCTGCACACCCCTTCGACTATACAATCCGCGCTCCCTACGCCCATAAGGTATCTCGGCATATTTTCGGGATAATACGGTCTTATCGCTTCGAGCATTCTGTACATTACGTCTTTCGGCTCACCTACGCTTAATCCGCCTATCGCTATTCCGCATTTCGCGTAAGGAACGGTTCGTTTCGCGCTTTCGATACGCAAATCTTCAAACATATTCCCTTGTATAATCGGAAAAAGCATCTGGTTTTCCGCCCCTGCGGCGGCTTTTGCGCTTCTTTCAAGCCACCGCAAAGTTCTTTCCATCGCCGTAACGGACTTCTCGTATGTCACTCCGCCCGGCGTACATTGATCGAACGCCATCATAATATCGCTGCCCAAAGCCCTTTGAATTTCTATCGACTTTTCGGGCGTCATAAAATGTTTGCTTCCGTCGATAAAACTGTTAAAATATACTCCTTCGTCGTTTATTTTACCCAACGCCGATAAAGAAAATACCTGAAATCCGCCGCTGTCGGTGAGTATGGGTCTGTCCCAATTCATAAACTTATGAAGTCCGCCCGCTTTCTTTACGAGTTCGTGACCCGGTCTCAAATAAAGGTGATAAGTGTTGCTGAGTATAATTTGACTTCCCGCCTCTTTGACTTCTTCGGGCGAGAGAGATTTTACGGTGGCTTTCGTGCCTACGGGCATAAAAACCGGAGTTTCTATAACTCCGTGCGGAGTGGTAAACCTACCTATTCTCGCTCCCGATTGCTTACATACTTTTACTACTTCGTACTTAAACATATTTTCTCCCTTTATAAAATCAGCATTGCGTCGCCGAAACTGAAAAATCTGTATTTATCGTCCACGGCGTGCTTATACAATTCCAAAACTTTTTCCCGACTCAACATTGCGCTCACAAGCATAATCAGAGTGGATTCCGGCAAATGAAAATTAGTAATAAGCCCCTTTACCGTCTTAAATCTATATCCGGGATAAATGAAAATTTCCGTTTCTCCCTTGCAAGCTCTGACGTATCCCTCTTCGTCGGCGACCGATTCGAGCGTCCTTACCGACGTAGTTCCTACGGCGATTACTCTTCTGCCTTCTTGCACCGCTTTATTTATTTTTTCGGCGGTTTCTTCGGTAATTTCATAATGTTCCGAGTGCATTTTATGATTAAGTACGTTATCTTCTTTCACCGGTCTGAACGTCCCTAATCCGACGTGGAGAAGAACTTCCGCTACTTCTACCCCCTTTGCTTTCAGTTTATCCAACAGTTCGTTGGTAAAATGCAACCCCGCCGTGGGAGCCGCCGCCGAACCTTCGGTCTTCGAGTAAACAGTCTGATACCTCTCCTTATCTTCGAGTTTTTCGGTGATATACGGCGGAAGAGGAACTTCGCCCACTCTCGATAAAATATCCTCGAACACTCCGTCGAAATCGAATTCGACTAATCTTACTCCGTCGTCGAGTATTTCCTTAACTCTTAACGAAAGTTCCGAATTAACCGTCAATACGGAATTTATTTTAGCCTTTCTCGCAGGCTTTAACAATACTTCCCACTCCTTAAGCGAGCGGCGTTTCAACAAAAATACTTCGTATTTACGGGCTTTTTCGTCGTATGCGTGCAGTCTTGCGTTGATTACTCTCGTATTGTTAACGACAAGTAAGTCGCCCGGTTGCAGAATATCGTAAATATCGTAAAAATGTAAATCTTGATATTTATCGGCAGATTTATCGTAATAAAGAAGTCGCGACGCGTCGCGCGGATATACGGGCGTCTGCGCTATAAGCTCTTTCGGTAAATCGTAATAAAAATCGCTCTTTAACAATTCTTCCATTCTATTCTTCCTCCGACGGCGCGGTGACGAACGCGTTATTCCCCGTATAAGGAATATTGAGGTGTTTATATGCGTTCGGCGTGCATATCCTTCCCCTCGGAGTACGCGCGATAAAGCCGAGCTGAATTAGATACGGTTCGTATACGTCTTCTATCGTATTCGTTTCTTCTCCGCTTGCCGCCGCCAAAGTATCCAAACCTACGGGACCGCCGTTAAACTTTTCTATAATAGTCCTTAAAATTATGTTGTCGGTATTGTCAAGTCCGAGTTCGTCCACTTCGAGGCTTGCCAAAGCGGTTTTCGCAATGGCTTTCGTAACGGTAGAACTGTTTTCGTATTCGGCAAAATCTCTCACTCTTTTAAGTAATCTGTTCGCTATACGCGGAGTTCCCCTGCTTCTTCTCGCTATTTCGTAAGTTGCGTCCGGTTCTATCGCAATATTAAGTATTCTCGCCGAGCGGTCTATTATTATAGAAAGTTCTTCCGGCGTGTAAATTTCGAGACGACAAACCACGCCGAAACGGTCGCGAAGAGGCGCTCCGAGCATACCCGCTTTCGTCGTCGCTCCCACCAGCGTAAAATGTTTTAACGGAAGTCGCATGGTCCTCGCACTCGGTCCTTTCCCTAAAACCATATCCAACATAAAATCTTCCATCGCGGGATAAAGTATCTCTTCCACGTTATGGTTAAGTCTGTGAATTTCGTCCACGAACAAGACGTCGCCGTCGTCCAAGTTGGTAAGAATAGCGGCAAGGTCGCCCGCTCTCGCTATCGCGGGACCGGACGTTATTTTTATATCGCTGTTCATTTCGTTTGCGATAATATGGCTTAACGTGGTTTTTCCCAAACCGGGAGGACCGTACAATAAAACGTGGTCGAGACTTTCGCCGCGTTTTTTCGCCGCGTGCATAAAAACTTTGAGGTTGCTTTTTACCTTTTCCTGTCCTATGTATTCGTCGATTTCTTTCGGACGTAAAATATTCTCGTTGTCATCGTTATCGAGTTTTACCGAAGAAATAAGTCTTTCGTCGTCAAATTCCATATTCCCTCCTTACAGACTGCGTAACGCTTTCGCCACGAGTTCTTCCGCCGTTTTTGCGAAAGGCTTAGCCTTTTTCACCGCTTCGGCAGCTTCCGTCTGCGTAAATCCGAGACTACGCAACGCGCTTATCGCGTCCGCGGAATCTGCGTCCAAAGTTTCTTCCTCGCCTACGGCCTTAGCCGATTCCATAATCTCTCTGCTTTCGGCGTCGATTTCTCCTCTCAATTCCAAAACTATCCTTTCGGCGGTCTTTTTGCCTACGCCTTTAAGTTTAGACAAAGCCTTGATATCGGAAGCCATAATGACTCTCATAAGGTCGTAAACTTCCATACCCGAAAGTATCCCTATCGCTGCTTTCGGTCCGACGCCGCTTATTGTGATAAGTTTCAAAAACATATTTTTTTCTTCTTTCGTCAAAAAACCGTACAAGGATATACCGTCTTCCCTTACCGCCATATAGCACTGCAAACAAACGAACCTGCTTCCGTTTTTGATTTTTTCCACGGTAACGTTGCTTACCGTCAATTCGTACCCTATGCCGCCGTTATCGATTACTACGGTGTTTTCGCCGAATTCGACCGCTTCGCCTTTAATAAAACTCAACATATTCTTCTCCTATATCCCGAACAAGCCCGCAAGTCTGTTGGTTTGCGCGTGCGTCAAAGCCACCGCCAATGCGTCCGCCGCGTCGTCGGGTTTCGGTATGGACGTAAGATTAAGATACGTCTTAACCATTTGCTGTATTTGTTTTTTGTCCGCTTTGCCGTAGCCGGTCATGGCTTGTTTTATCTGCAAAGGGGTATATTCGTAAAGATTTTTACATTTTTGGTACGCCGTAAGCAAAATTACGCCGCGCGCTTCCGCTACTAAAATAGCCGTCTTCTGATTGTTCGTAAAGAACAATTCTTCCATCGCTATGGCGTCGGGATGATATCGGTCGATAATTATGTTAAAACCTTCGGCTATTTTCGCCAAACGTTTAGGAAGCGACTCTTCTTTCGGAGTAGTAATTACTCCGTACTCAATCGCCTTGTGTCTTGTGCCGTTACTTTCCAATATCCCGAACCCTACCGTTGCGTAGCCCGGGTCGATTCCCAAAATAATCATGCATATATGATACTAAACTTTTTTTAATTAGTCAATTTTTATTCGTACTCTCAATAAGTTATAATAGTCGAAAACAACGTAAAAACGCGACGAAACCCGCCGCGTCCTCTTATGACTGAATTTTTCTCGCGATTTTATGTCCGAGTCGTCACAAAATGCCGTAGATTTCGTTCTTGAATTCGGCAAAATCGCCGGCTTTTCTATCCGCTCTGTCGACCGATAACGTTTTGTCGTAAACGACTTTTCCGCCCTCTTCCAACACTATTATTCTGTCAGCGAGGAACAACGCTTCGTCTATGTCGTGCGTTACGAAAACGACGGTTCTTTTATCGCGTTCGTACAGTATTTTGAATACGTCTATTATTCTCTTTTTTAACGACACGTCGAGACCTTTGAAAGGTTCGTCCATAAGCATAAGCGGCGCGTCGTAAACGAAAGCTCTCGCAAGGCTCGCTCTCTGCGCCATACCCCCCGATAATTCCGACGGATACTTATCCCTGTCTTCGTACATTTCGACCATCTTTAACATTTCGTCTATCCGCTTGTTTTTCTCGTTTTTATCTCGAATATATGATAAAACGTACTCTAAATTTTTATACACGGTCAAATTCGGCACAAGCCTTTGCGACTGAAAAATATAACTTATTTTATCCGGTCTTTCCACTTCTCCCGTATATTCGACCGAACCGCAAATTACGTTAAGAAGAGTGGTTTTTCCGCACCCCGAACGCCCTAACACCGCAGTAATTTTTCCCTGCTCGAATTCTATATCGAAGTTATCGAAAATTACTTTATCGCCGTAGATTTTTTTAATGTTTTTCAGTATCATTTCCACCTCACGACGAGTTTTTTTATTCCGTAAACCACAAGCTCCAAAAGGTAACTTAAAGCGATCGCCGCCAAAGTCCAGGCAAGCAATTCCGCCGTTTCCAGATACCCTCTCGCAAGCTGCATCATAATCCCCATCGAAGTCCTTGTCTGCGCGATGACTTCCGCCGAAATGATTACCTTAACGGTAAAACTAATCGACGACTGCATGTTGTCCAACGCCGACGGCATAATTTGCGGCAAATACAGTTGAAAAATCCGATTTTTTATCGGAACTTTATATGTTCTGCTCATTTCGATAAGTTCTTTATCCACCCCCGTAATCGCACTGAAAAACCCCGAATACATTATCGGAAAAATAATAAGAAAAGTAATAAGTATCGGACTCGTAGAGGGTTTAAGCCAAATCACCGTAAGCAAAATTATGCTCATAGTGGGAATGGAACGCATTACTTTTATCACCGGAGACAAAAGTTTTTTTATAGCGTCTAAAAGCGATAACAAACTTAACGCCATTGCAAAAATCGCCGCCAGAGCAAAACTTATAAGGGAACGCAAAAGCGTGTTTCCCACCGCTTTGTAAAACGTTTTTTGTCCGAGCAACGCAAAAAGATGCGAAAACGTGGCCTTTACGTCGGGAATGATAAGTTCTATATTGACTGCGGCGGCAAAAATTTCCCACACGGCTATCAATAAACATATAGCCGCAAAAGGATAGATCACGCCGCCGAACTTAGCCAAAAATTTCTTCATTTAGTCGAGACTTACTCCTGCATAAAATCCTGCGTCGGGAAGTTTTCCTCCGATAAACTTATTGTTGAACGTAGCCATAATTTCAAGATATTTTTCCACGTCCGCCTTAGCTTCCGTCGCTCCTACATATTTTACGTTGCAACGGGATATTACCTCCGCCGAAGCGAAATTCGCCGATCCGCCGTTCGCTTTGATAGCGGCGTTGGTCGCGTCGACGTTTTCGTTTATCCAGGTAAGATTTGCGTTCATTTCTTTCAAAAAGGCTTTGACAAACGCGGAATGTTTCGAGAATAAATCGTTAGTCACTACGGTGCAAGCCTGCGGGTATCCGTACGTTCCCGTACTCTTCTCCCATTCGCTTTGCATATCGAACAGAACTTTCGCGCCCGCTTTGCTTACAGCCATCGTTGCGGCGGGTTCTCCGAGTAAAGCGAATTTTGCCGCGCCGCTCTTTAATTTGGCTATGGCGTCGCTTCCTTTCGCAATATATTCTATCCCCACGTCTTCGGTGGTGATGGCATTTATTTTAAGGACGTATTGCAGCACGAAGTCGGGGGTTCCTCCCTGTCCCGTGCAAAGTATCTTTTGTCCTTTGAGCGCCGAAACGGACGTCGCTTCTTCCGTTCCGACAATATACAGAAGACCGTATACGTTTGTCGCGACCATCTTAATTCCGATACCCGAATTATAGAGTTTAGCACCCATATTCGTAGGTAATATGGCTAAATCCGCCAAAGTCGGTTGCGCCGATAATTTAGTCGCGATATCGGTTCCGTCCACTATTTCGTATTTTACGTCATATCCTTCGAATTTGCCGGCGGAAAGCATTTTCGCTACCGCGAGAGCGGGCGCTCCGTCGGGTACGACCACGTTTATCGTCGTGATTTCGCTTTTTTTATCGTTGCAAGCCGCGGCGAAAACGCAAACGCTGCATATCATTATTACCGTAAGAATAATACAAATTGCTTTTTTCATGAGTTATATTTCCTCCACTTCGATATTTATTAAGGCGGATTTTACGGTTATATCCGTTAATCTGCCCAGTTTCCCGGTCAACGCGCTTACGCGTTCGTTCTCGCCTTTTACGATAAGGCTTATCGCCGATATGTGATTTTCGGGCATCGGCACGCCCATTCGTCCTACGATTATATCGGAATACTCCGTAAGATAGGACTGCATTACCTGCACGGATTCTTTATTCCCGCTTACGATTATTCCTATTACTCCTATTCTTTTCATTTCGCCCTCCTTGTTTTATTACCGTCGAAAAAGAAAAACTCCGCAAAAACGCGGAGTTCTGAATTATACTTATGAGATGTATTCGCAAAAGTAAGCTTCGTCTCCGACAGTTCATCGATTTCAGGTTACGTTATGATTATACATTGTTTAGAGTTTTTCGTCAACCGAAATTGTTTTGAAAATTATATTAGTTTGTTTTTGCTGTTGCTTACATAAATTATTCTTTCGCTTCTCACGTCGTACAGAAATAAGTTTTGCCCGTCGGAATATCCCAAACACTCTTTCCCTATAAATATATCCGACATAAGTTTGTCTTCGTCGAGTGCTTTTTCGATACCGTTTCCCTTAAAAAGAATACTCCCGTTGTCGATAGTGATTTTACCTTCGATAATCGTCGCCTCGGGCAAAAACTTTCTTATCGTACCTACCGAACGCGGTTTACTTATTATTTCGTTTATATCCCCGTCCTGCAAACAGATACCGTAGTTAAGGAGAACGCATTTTCCGTTGAGTTCCCGACAATCTTTACCCGACGACGTGGCGTAAATTACAGCTCCGCTATCTGCCTTTTTTTGCATAAAATCTTTCAAAACGGCAAAATATTCTTCTCTGTCTTTTACGTTTTTTAACGGGTCGTCGAAAAGATATACGTCGGCGTCCCTGTTATACGCCCTTGCGAGCGACAGCAAAAATCGTTCTTCGCCCGACAGCTTTTTCGCTTTACAACGCAACTTTTCTCGCGGAAACCCTACCGCCTCGCAAGCGGAAATTACCTTTTCTTCGAGTAAAAACTTATCGATTTTTCTTATCTTCATCGGATACGCTATATTGTATTCAGCCGAACGATTTTCAAAGAAACAACCGTCTTCGTACACAAGACAAACGTTTCTTTCTTTGCACTTCGATTCGGTAACGTTTTTTCCGTCGATAAAAATTTTTCCGCTTCCTACGGGGACTAACCCCGCAATACATTTAAGTAAAGAAGTTTTTCCGCTCTCGGTATCCCCCGTTACCGCGAGTATCTCCCCTTTATCCGCGGTCAAAGACAGGTCGCTTATCGCCATCGCGCCGTAAAGATATTTTATGGTTAAGTTTTTTATCGTCAACGTTTCCATATCGGTAATTTTATCAAATGCAAAAAAATTTATCAATACATTTGACATTTATAAGTCGTTTGATATAATGAAATTAACTTAAAAATTGCCGGGGGTGACAGTATACGCTGTCTGAGATTACACCCTTAGAACTTGATTGAGTTGATACTCACGAAAGAAGGCTGTCGCGTAATTGCGTCCCTAAGATAATCTCGTCTTGGGGATTTTTATTTTAGCGTAGCTCCCGGAAAGGAGAATTTATGTTTCAAGAATCTTTCAGTCAAATGGATACTTTCGACAAAGCGTCGGAAATAGCCTTCCTCGTCGGACTCCTTCTGGCGGTCGTTTTTCTCGTAGTTTTTATAATTATGAAAAAATACCGTCCCGAATTATTGCCCGACTTCAAAAAGACGACTATCGGTCTGTCCGTCGGATACGCGATAGGCGTAAGCGCTCTTTTACTCTTTTTGAAACTCGATAAGTATTTCGCAAAAGATTATATTGACCTTACCACCTTTATCCCCGTAGTTTGCCTTTTATCCTTAATAATAGTGCTTGCCGTAGTCGGACTTATTCTTGCCGCGTTCAAGAAAGAACAACTCGGTCTGTACACGAAAATCGCCGCGGGCATAATAGGAGCGGCTCTCCTTGCGATAATTATCGCGCATATGGTTATTCTCTATAAAGGTAACGACAAAGTGGAAGTGTCAAAAGAAGTTATTCTTTACGTTCTTACCGCCGTTCTCGTTGCGATAGACGTGGTTTTGGCTTTCGTTCTCGGCAAAAAGCACCCCGAACACAACCGCACCAAAACTATCGTTTACGCAGGCGTTTTTATGGCGATGAGTTTCGCTTTGAGCTACGTAAAACTTTTCAGCCTGCCCCAAGGCGGTTCGATTACTTTCGCAAGCCTTCTTCCCCTTATGATTTTCTCCTATATGTTCGGAATTCGTAAAGGTCTCGTCGTCGGCGCAATCTACGGACTCTTGCAGTTTATTCAGTCTCCGTGGTTCTACCACCCCGCACAGTTCCTTTTGGACTACCCCATCGCTTTCGGCGGAATAGGTCTTGCGGGATTATTTAAGGAACTCAACCTTTTCAACGACAAAAAGATACTTCAATTCGCGTTGGGCGCGGTCCTTGCAAGCGTACTCCGCTACTTCGCGCACGTAATGAGCGGAATTTTCGTATTCGGTTCGGGAGACCCCAATTACAGTGCGGTAGCGTGGAGCTTCTTATATAACTCCTTCACTTTCGCCGATATAGCAATATGTATCGTAGCGGGAGCCGGACTTTTCGCTTCCAAATCCTTTACGTCCTATCTCGAAAAAGCCACTGTCTAACTTCGGTTTCAACTTAATAACACTCAAAAACGGCGTTCGTACGAACGCCGTTTTTATCATTTTAATTACCTTAGTTTGCAAAAAAAGCAGAATATCTTTCAACCAATGCAGTCAGCTGTTGAATTGTCGTAATGCCTTTTCCTATCGCAACTTTAAGATATTGTCCGTTAAAGGCATTAAAATTTCTTGAGATACAGGCACAAGCTCGTTAAATTCTTCATATGTAAACAACCCGTATTGCGCTATATCGTTTGCCATCGCAACTTCATCATATTTCATTGTAATTGGATTTACGTCGAAGATATTGATTAAACCTTGTGTTGCGCCTGGCATAGAGAGCATTCCGTTAACGTAAATACAAAGATGCCCATAAGTCACAGGACTCCACGCCGTAGTCGTTTCACTATATATATCTACGCTTGTAAGCTGAACTTTTGTGTAAATTATGTTTCCGTCGTTATCCGTCGTTTGTTTATTAAACCAATGCCCTATATATTTCGCCGCGTCCGAACGCACGAAAACGTACTGGTTCAGGTTAAAATCCCAAAATGCATGTTCATCAATAACTTTTACAATAGTCCCGTCGGAAAAGTTTAACTTTATTATTTCAAACGTACGAATTGAATCAAAATCAATAAACAGTATGGGGGCTGTATCGAAAGTCTCTGTAAGCATATTCCAAACAAGAAGCTGCTCGTTCCCCGTAAGCTCTTCAACTGCCTTTTGTGTGCCGTCGGCAAGAGTAATTAACGTACCTTGCGCCACGCAAGAATTTTTGTTCCATTTTGCATATAATATACCGTTTGGAGCAGCTGCCAAATCCATATACTGCGTTCCCGAATAATCGGATTCGGCATACCACCCGCCAAATGTATATCCATTTCTATAAGGATTACTTATACCGTTTTGTATTATATTTAAGTATAATTTCTCGATAAAGTAACAGTATCGCCTTGTCTTGTATAATAAATAACAAGCTCTCGCTGTTCCAACATTCGCCCTTCATGCCCTGTTAAATATTCATCCGTAAAAAAATCAGCAGAAAGATACGACGCCATACAATAAAATACGTATCCTTTTTCTTCTTTAAAAAATTTCTTCGGTCTAGTAAATACGTACGAGATATTGGAAATACATACTCCTGGTAAAAACGCCTCACTCGTTTTATAAAAAGGACTACCTTTTCCCCATGCGGCTTCGGCGGCTTCGATTCCTTTCTTTTCGGCGACGTCTTTATATAGTAATTCTACCGTGTTATTTTTATAAAACGAGTCGGGGTCTGTACTTAATATCTTTTTGCAAACGCTGATTTCATCCTTCGTTTCTATTGTATTATACATATCTTTCGGCGTAAACCCTTCTGTGTAAGCAAATTTAGAACCCTGTTCATCTATACATACGGTGGTCTTATGCGTACTCGCATCGGCGAAATATATATAAGTAACGACCGGTGCATTGATATCAATATAATTATTTGTCCCTGCATTTTCGCTACCGCAATAAAACGTAAGCGTAACGTCGTCTACCGAAAACTTGTTATTGCCTTTTACCGCCAGATGCGGCAACGGCGCGCGAACGTCAGGACCTATTATTGTGCCTTTATCGTCTTCGGAGTTGTTGCATCCCGTCAAAGAAATTATCGTCGCCGTCAGGACTAATACTATAATAATTTTGCTAATTAATTTTTTTGATATATTCATTCAATTCTCCTTTACAAGACTGTTAATATAGTAAAAAACGCAATAAAACAACATGCAATTTTTGTTTTAGTTGCGTTTAATATTTTTTCATATACGGTCACCCCATTTTTAATTTTTTATTGTAAGGTGTTTTGATTAGCGTTGTGTTAAGCGTTTGTTTATTAAAGATGTGTTAAATATCAATTTAAGTTTACAAAAAAATTTTCTAAAAGTCAATACGGTAATTTTTATTCGTTTATATATGACAAAAGCCCGATAAAAATCGGGCTTTTCGTTAATTTTAATGCGATATATCGTTAGATTACGAACTTTTCGCTCTTTTCTTTACCGGAATCGAGTTCCGCTTTTTTAGCTTCGTAACCTTCTCTTCCTAAGAGAGCGTAGGTCGCGTTCTTACCTTCTTCCACTCCGGGTTGATTAAAGGTGTCGATATTGAGCATAGCTCCCGTATACGCGGTTTGGAGCATAAAGAACATCATAAGCTGTCCCATAGTAAAGGCGTTTACTTCGGGAAGAGTAATTCTGTTATTCAATTTTCCGCTCTTCGTCAACGCGTATTCGGTAGCGTTCATTTCGGCGGTAATAAGTTCGTTCATCGTGTGTCCGCAAAGGAAGTTTACGCTGGGAATATCTTCGCAGCCGTCAGCTATCGTCACGGTCTTTCTGTAGTTGTCCACGCCGATAAGAGTTATTACTTTATCGAAAGGTCCTTCGGTATAGAGCTGAACCTGACTGTGCTGGTCGGTCACGCCCAAAGCCTTTACGGGGGTTTGTCCTACGTTTACTTTGTTGCCGTCAAGGTCTACGGCTTTGCCGAGACTTTCGCCCCAAAGCTGAGCGTACCAATCCGCCATAAGTTTAAGACTGTCGGCATAAGGCATCATTACGGAAATATTGCAGCCCTTGCCCATAGCTATATACTGTAAAAGTCCTGCCATCAAAGCGGGGTTCTTATACATGTTGTCGCTGCCGCACTTCTTGTCCATAAACGCCGCGCCTTTAAGGAGCTGCTTGATATTGATACCGAGTACAGCTGCGGGAAGAAGTCCTACGGGGCAAAGTTCGCTGAAACGACCGCCTACTCCGTCGGGAATAAAGAAGGTTTTTAAGTTTTCCTGCTTAGCGATTTTTATAAGGTTACCTTTGCTTTCGGAAGTGGTGGCTATGATATGTTCGTTAGCTTTGTCTCCCAATTGCTTTTTGAGAATATCGGTTATTATCAAATACTGGCTCATCGTTTCGCTCGTCGAACCGCTCTTCGTTATTACGTTAAACATAGTCTTGTTCACGTCGATTACGTCGAGCAGAGCCGCCATTCTTTCGGGGTCGACGTTGTCTTCCACGTAGAATTTAGGAGCCTTTCTGACGCTCTTTTTGAGTTCGTTATGGTGCAAATGGCAAAGAGCCTGGAATATTGCCATAGGGCCGAGAGCCGAACCGCCTATTCCCAATACCACGAAAGTATCGAATTTTTTTCTTATGTCTTTAGCCGTGGCGATTATGTCCTCGACTACTTCGTTTTGGTTGTACGCAAGCTCGGTCCAACCCATCATGTTCTTACCGCGTCCTTCTTTTACCGACGCAAACGCGTTTTTGGCGGTGCTTTTGTATGACGCGAGTTCTTTTTCGGTAATTCCTTTTTCGCCGACGTAGTCGGTCATCATGTTGTTATAATCGAAACGTATCGCTTCTTTTTTTTGTGCCATTCTGTTATATACCTCCGTGATTTTTTGCTTTATACAGACACTCGTTGAGATAGTCGAAACTTCTTCCGAGTTCGTCGTAATCGTCGTAGTTATTTGAGTATACCTCAATAAGCCCGGCTCCGTCAAATCCGTTATCGTTCAATACGGAAAATAATTTAACGAAATCGAACGTTCCTTTCCCCGGAACGGTAAGTTTTCCGTCGTCGTCGTAGTCGCAGATATGCACGGTGTGCAACCTATCCCCCATCACTTTGACGTAATCGTATATATCGTAACCCGACAAAAAAGCCTGCTTTATATCGAGACAAGTGCCTACGTCGGTATATTTTTTAAGGTTTTCAAAATATTCGGGGGTGTTAAAAAACGTCCAATGCACGTTTTCGTAAGTAAGACGCGTCGTTCCGTCGCTCGCTTTCAAGAGCATATCGCACAGTTCCTGCACTCTCTTCCCTATTTTTTCGTAATCGTGCTTATAAGGCAACTTTTTGAACTTTGCCGGACCGTGAAAAGTATAATACGACGCTCCCAAACGGGAAGCGTCGTGAGCTACGTGTTTGAATATCCTCTCGGAATCCTTTCTCGTTCTTTCGGTCGGGTTGAAGAGCTCGGGTTCGTATTGCTGATTAAGAGTATGTACGGAATGAACTTTCGTATTTCCTTTAACTTTAAGCAATAAATCTATAAAATCGTCCGAGTATTCCGAAAAAGTACTTAAAAAGATTTCGCATACGGGTATATTCAGCTTATGTATGATTTCAAACGAGGCCTCCGTCGTCTCCTTCGAGAAGAAGGAGGCCGTACTTATTCCGATTTCCATAAATTATTTTATCAGTATTCCGGTTCGATTAAGCCGTAATCTCCGTCGTTTCTTTTGTACAACACGGATATTTTATTCGTATCTCCGTTAAGGAAGATGTAAAAACTGTGATTGAGAAGTTCCATTTCGTCAATGGCGTTTTGCACGCTCGTCATAGATACTTCGAACTTTTTAACTTTGACTACGTTGCCGCTCTTCTCTTCGATTTCGCTTTCCTCGTAAAGCGCGGGCGTATTCAAGGCGTCTTTCTTTATTCTGGTACCGAATTTGTCGTGATACTTTATGATCTGTCTTTCGAGTTTCGGCAAAATCTTGTCTACGTTTTCGTTCATCTTATCGCCCGTGTACGAGCTCCTCACGTAGCAACCGCCGGCGTCGATCGTTATTTCCATAGTTTCATTGACGCCCTGCGTGGTAAGTTTTATCTTTGCCGACGCTTCTTTATCGAAATACTTATCGAACTTACTGAGTTTTTTAGTGATAAGATTTTTTAAGTCCTCGCTAAGATGATAGTTTTTAGAGATAATCTCAATACGCATATTACTAACCTCCCGTTATTATTTTCGGCTGTCCCGATTCGGATATTATCTCGACAACCGAGTTTTTTAAGTCGTTTTTCAAAATCTCTTCGCTGAGCCTGTCTTCCAATTCCGTCTCGATTAACCTCTTTAACGGTCTCGCTCCGTACTCCGCGTCGAAAGATTTTTCGGCTAAGTTTTCGACGATTTCTTCGGATACTTTCAAGTCCAAGTTCCGCTCTGCTTTCAGCGTCTCTCTTAACCTTTCTAATAGTAAATTCGCTATTTCGATTACGTTCTCCTTGCCCAATTTATTAAATATTATTATATTATCGATTCTGTTTATGAATTCGGGACGCATGGTTTTTTTTAAGGCTTCCGTCCTCACGTCCTTTTCGTCCGCCGCCACGTTTCCGCCGCCGAAACCTACCGTCTTTTTCGTCTTCATTTCTTCCGAACCTATGTTGCTCGTCATTATTATAATGGAATTTTTGAAGTCGACCGTCCGCCCTTTGGAATCGGTAAGTCTCCCGTCGTCCAAAACCTGTAACAGTACGTCGAAAACGTCAGCGTGAGCCTTTTCTATTTCGTCCAATAAAATAACGCAATACGGTTTTCTTCTTACCGCTTCCGTCAGTATTCCGCCTTCTTCGTACCCGACGTACCCCGGCGGCGCGCCGATAAGTCTGCTCGCGGATATTTTTTCCATATATTCGCTCATATCGAGCCTTATAAGAGCGTTTTCGCTGCCGAATAAAAATTCCGCCAAGGCTTTCGCCGTTTCCGTCTTGCCTACCCCCGTGGAACCGAGGAACAAAAACGAACCTACGGGACGATTTGCGTCTTTTAATCCGCTCCTTGCCCTTCTTATCGTCTTTGCTATTGCTTTCAATGCTTCGTCCTGCCCTTTTACTCTTTCCGCAAGTCGATTTTCCATGTCTATAAGTTCGTCTGTTTCTTCCGAGCTCATCTTTTGCAAAGGTATTCCCGTCATCTCGGATACCACTTCTTTTATATCTTCCTTTTTTAATTCCGCTCCGTCCGATTCGTTCCTTTTTTTACTGCACGCTTCGTCCAATACGTCGATAGCCTTATCCGGCAAAAATCTGTCGTTGATATACCTTGCCGACAGCTCAGCGGCGGCTTTTATAGCTTCGTCGCTAATCGATATTCCGTGATGAATTTCAAATTTTTCTTTCAAACATCGCAAAATTTCGACAGTTCCTTCTTGCGACGGTTCTTCCACGTTCACGACCATAAATCTTCGTTCCAACGCGGTGTCTTTTTCAATAAACTTTCTGTATTCGCTTAACGTCGTCGCGCCTATCGTGCTTAATTCCCCGCTCGTCAAAGCAGGTTTAAGGATATTTCCTATATTCATACCGCCGTCGGAATTTCCCGCCGAAACGATAGTGTGCATTTCGTCGATAAAGAGTATTATATCCTTCCCGTCGAGTTCGGCTAAAAGATTTTTGACCTTGTCTTCGAGTTCTCCTCTGTATCGCGTTCCCGACACGAGACTGTTGACGTTGAGCGAGTAAATAATCTTATTTTTCAAAAATTCGGGGACTTCTTCCCTGACTATTCTTTGCGCGAGACCTTCGACGACAGCCGTTTTACCTACGCCCGGTTCGCCTACGATGACGGGATTGTTCTTATACTTTCTCGACAAAATTCTTATTACTCGCTCGATTTCTTTATCCCGTCCGAAAACGGGATTTAATCTCCCTTCTCTCGCCCTTTCGGTAAGGTCGACGCCGTTTTCCGCCAACAATTCGGGCAAAACTTTCTTTTCCTTTCGCTGTTTATCGATAGTCACCGACGAATTGTTTTTATTGTTTGCGACGCGGTCGTTGCCGATGCCGTTATACGTCATACCGTTGACTATGGATAATATTGTAGAATAATCTATGCCGTGCCGTAAAAGAATTTTGCCTCCGAGCGACGTCTGATGAAAACTAACCGCGAGCAGAATATGTTGAGTATCTACGTACGGATATCCCGCCCCCTTCGCTACAGCCACGGCGTATTCCATAATTTTTTTGTACATAGGGCTGGGTAAAGCGGGTTGCTGCGTCACGCCGGATAAGTTGACGAGATAACTTTTTGCAATCTCTTCCGTAAAATTGAGCCTCGATAATATTTCGTAAGAATAACTCCCTCCGACGCTCGCCAAAGCCGCCAAAAGGTGCATACTGTCTATTAGACTTCCCGAATACGAAGCGAAGGTCTCGGATAACCCCAAGACCTTCTTCGCGTCGTTAGTTATATTATTCATTTCCCTCCGATAAACTTGCTACTCTTTATTCACCAAATCCTTTAAGTATTTTTTTAATCCTGCGTTGATTTCTTCGTTACGCAATGCGAATTCGATATTAGCAATTATGTATCCGAGTTTATCCCCTATATCGTATCTTCTTCCGTCGAAAGAATACGCGTAAACGGGTAAATCGTTCGACATAAGTTCAATGGCAGTCGGCAAATAAACTTCTCCGTTGTTGGCGGCGGGAGTCTTTTCTATGTATCCGAATATATCGGGCGTTAAAATAAATCTTCCGAGGCTCGTAAGTTGCGACGGCAACTCTTCGAGTTTCGGTTTTTCCTTAAACCCTAAAAGTTCCGTATACTTACCTTTCGTCTTTCCGGGAACGACTACGCCGTATTTAGGACATTCTTCTTTAGGTTGTTCCTGCACGCCGACTATCGTCGCGCCGGTTTGTTCGTAGGCTTCGATGAGCTGTTTCGTTACGGGTTTTGCGGGATTGTACATTACGTCGTCTCCGAACAAAACAGCGAAAGGTTCGTCTCCGACAAAACTTTTACATATTTCGATAGCCTTGCCCGTACCTTTCATCTCTCTCTGTCTTACGTATACTATATTGACTTTCTCGGAAAGATAGTTCATCTTTTCTATTTCACTATGTTTCCCGCTTTTTTCCAAAGCATACTCGACTTCTACGTTTCTGTCGAAATGATCGGCTATATTGTTTTTGTTTCTTCCCAATATAATGCAAACGTCGGTAATCCCGCTTGCCGCGCACTCCTCTACTATATATTGAATACTCGGGACGTCCACTATGGGCAACATTTCTTTGGGCATGGCTTTCGTAGCCGGCAAAAATCTCGTACCGTATCCCGCCGCGGGGATAATCGCTTTCGTTACTTGTTTCAAATCACGTTCTCCTTGATTGTACTTATAAACTGAAAAAAACCTTAGTTTATATTAGAATTATATTCTATTGCGATATAAAAATCAACCTAAAACTTTATTTTAATAAATTACGCAAAATAAATTGACTTTTGAAAACGAATGATATAATATATTAATGCTTGCGTGCGAGGGTGGCGGAATTGGCAGACGCGCATGATTCAGGTTCATGTTGGTGACAGTGAGGGTTCAAGTCCCTTCCCTCGCACCAAAATTACTCGAAAGCAAGTTATCACACCGATATGTGGTCGTGGCGGAATGGCAGACGCGTACGTTTGAGGGGCGTATGGTTACACCGTGTGGGTTCAAGTCCCATCGACCACACCAAAACCCACGTTATTGCGTGGGTTTTTTATTGGAGTAAATATGACAAAACCGTCGTTGAATTCCCTAAAACGCTTCTTTTTCGGCAATATCGTTTGCTTTGTTGCTCTGCTCGCAGCTATAATCACCTGCTTCTTCGTAAAACCGGACAAAGAATACCTTTCTTATATCGATCTACGCACTATATGTTGTCTTCTTTGTATGATGGCAGTGATAGGCGCATTGCGTAACGTTGATTTCTTCCGTATCCTCGCAGGCAAAATCATTAAGACATTCAAGAACACCCGTTCGGCAATTCTCGCGCTTGTATTCGTCACTTATTTCGGCTCTATGCTTATAGCGAACGATATGGCTCTTATAACGTTTTTGCCGCTCGGTTACTTAGTGCTTACTTCCGCAGATAAAAAGCGCTATATGGCGTTTACTTTCATAATGCAGAATATCGCCGCAAATTTAGGCGGTATGCTTACACCTTTCGGCAATCCGCAAAATCTGTTCTTATATAACTACTTCAATATACCGACGAGCGAGTTTTTCAAAATTATGTACATACCTTTTCTCGCCGCGTTCGCACTTATATTGACTTGTTGCTTATTCGTAAAAAAAGAACCTCTCGAACAGACCGGCGGCACGCCGAGCAAAGTTGCCGACAGAACGACTGTGATAAAAACCGTCGCATATCTTATTATGTTCCTCTATTCGATTATAATCGTATTCCGAGTAGTACCCTATTGGAGCGGTCTTATAATGCTTCCGGTGATAGTCGTTCTCGACAGAAAAACCCTTTTGCAGGTCGACTATATGTTGTTGTTGACTTTTATATTTTTCTTTATTTTCGCCGGAAATATGGCAAGAATCGACGCGGTCAAATCGTTTCTGTCGGAACTTATCGGAAAAAACACTCTTCTTACCGCCGCTCTCGCTTGTCAACTTATAAGCAACGTACCTTCCGCAATACTGCTTTCTTCTTTCACGACGAATTACAAAGCTCTGCTTATGGCTGTAAACGTGGGCGGATGCGGCACTCTTATTTCTTCTCTCGCAAGTTTAATTACTTTCAGACAATATACTTATGCTCAACCGACCGAAAAAGGTTGCTACCTTCTTCTTTTTCACGCGTTTAATTTCGGTTTTCTTGCCGTGCTTATCGGAGTATGCTACGGGGCGTTGTCGATAGCGTAAAAATCTTTATACTATAAAAGCCGAGAACAGCTTATTCTCGGCTTTTTGTAATTTTTTGTTGCTTGAGCTACATTATTTTAATAAATCTATTACGTTTTTAACGATACCTGCGGCGTCGATTTCGTGATAAGCCAAAATGTCGTCGCGATTACCGGTGGGAGAGAATTTATCTTTTATTCCCAAACGACGGAATTTACATCCGGCTCCGTTTTCGGCAAGCACTTCGGCGACAGCTCCTCCGAGTCCGCCGATTATCGTGTGATCTTCGACGGTCACTATAGCGTGGGTTTCCGCAGCCGCTTTTATTATAGCGTCCTTATCGATAGGCTTAACGGTATGCATATCTAATATTCTTACGGAAAGATTACGTTCTTTTTCGAGGATTTCGGCTGCCTTAATCGCCTGATACACGCAAGAACCGCAAGCGATTATGGTCAAATCCGTACCTTCAGCTACGGTTACCGCCTTTCCTATTTCAAAACCATAATCTTCGGTATTGTAGACGTCGTAGTCGGTGCCGCGGTTAAAGCGGATATAAAACGGACCGTAAGTCTTTGCGGCGGCTCTCGTAGCCAAAGCGGTTTCTACTCCGTCGGCAGGACATATCACCGTCATATTTGCAAGACTTCTCAATACCGCAATATCTTCTATTGCGTGATGCGTTGCTCCGCCCGACGTAAAAGAAGTTCCTCCGTGCGTTCCTATAAGTTTTACGTTAAGGTTTTGATAACAAATATCGGTATGAATCTGATCCAAAGCTCTCAAACTGGAAAACACCGAGAAAGTGGCTGCAAACGGAACTAATCCGCATTTAGCCATACCCGCAGCCATACCTATCATATTCTGTTCGGCGATACCTACGTCGAATATTCTGTCGGGATTATCGTTGCCGAAATATCCTATCTTGACTGAACCCTTCAAATCCGCGGTCAACGCAACTATATCTTTACGGGCGTTACCGAGAGCTTGAAGTTCTCTTCCGAATTTTTCCGTCGTTGCGGTTTTCGTTCCTTCGGTGGTTATATAAGACATCAATTTAGTCATATTACTTGCCCTCCTTTTCCGCTGCGTTTCTTCTTGCTTCATAATATTTTTGAAGGTCTGCCTGACACGCAAGCAATTTCTCGTCGTCTATTGCGCCGTAGTGCCATTTGTAATTGTTTTCCATAAAACTTATTCCGGCGCCTTTTACGGTATCCGCTATGATACAAACGGGTTTTTCTTTCGCATTGCGGGCGTATTCGATAGCTTCGCATATTTCGTCGAAACGGTGACCGTTAATGACTTTTACGTCAAAGCCGAATGCTTCCCACTTGTCGGCGAAGGGTTCGAGCTTCATTACGTCTTCGGTATTGCCGTCTATCATATTGTGGTTTCTGTCCACGATGGTAATAAGGTTGGTTGCGTTATAACTTGACGTAGCCATCGCCGCTTCCCATACCGAACCTTCGTTACATTCTCCGTCGCCGAGTATTACGTAAGTTTTGTAATCTTTGTTTTGAATTTTTGCCGCCATAGCCATTCCGAGAGCTATACAGGAGCCGTGTCCGAGAGAACCTGTGGATACCTCAAGCCCCGGTACTTTTTTGCTGTCGAGATGCACCGCCAACTTACTTCCGGTAGAATTGAAACCTTTAAGGTCTTCCTTGTCTATAAGTCCCAAATCGGCGAACGTTGCGGCTATTGCAATACCGATATGTCCTTTGCTTATTATCAAACGATCTCTATCTGGATCTGTATAATTTTTCGGGTCGAAGTTAAGATACTTATAGTATAAAGCCGTGATTAAGTCGATTGCGCTAAGGCACCCGCCGATATGACCGCCCCCTGCCCAATGCGTCGTCTGTAAAGCAAGATTACGTAAATCGTTTGCTTTTTCTTCGAGACGTAACCATTCTTGTTTTGTCAAAGCCATTTTTGTTATCCTCCGATAATACTCTTTCATCGTTGCGTCAAATAAAAAGGCATCGTAAAAAAAACGATGTCCTTAATTATTTATTATTATTGTTGCGTAAAACGTACGATACGGCTATCGTAAAACTAAACTCTTTATCCGTACTGTACATTCTCACGCGCCTCCGAAACGAAAAAACCGTTCTTCGTTTTTCCTTATTTATATTACCATATCGCAGGCTCTTATTTCAAGTAAATCGATATACTTTATCTATTTAGTTTTATTTCGGCTCCCGTATAATCGCAAAATTCCTTTATTAAAGCGTTTCTTATAAGACTTAACCTTTTACGGTCCTTACCTCCGACCGCTTTCCCGTTGATTTCGCCTACGTCTATACACAAGGAACCGGCTGCCGTCATTATAATTTCGTCCGCAGACAATAAGTCTTCTATAAAGAACTCATTTTCGACGCACGGAATACCGAGTTCTTTACATTTTTTCATAAGATGAGCGCGTCCTATTCCCGCCAAAATCAGTTCGTCGGCAGGCGGCGTTATCAAAGTGCCGTTACTTAAAACGGATACGTTGCTGTGTCCGCACTCCGTAATTCTTCTGTTTCTATGAAAAATTACTTCGTCGAGCCCTTTTCTGTCCGCTTCTTTCAAGGCAATAACGTTAGGCAATAGGTTTAACGTTTTTACGTTGCACATATGGTGTCTTTTATCTTCGCAAAGCATTACTTTTGCAGGA